>MHCFD02800__coassemble_1263_pt1 | contig 74782 bp, 75 predicted proteins | sample MHCFD02800__metabat2_high_PE_001 | metagenome-assembled genome bin MHCFD02800
AAGCGCGCTGGGTGAGGAATTCCTCGCTCAGCGCGCTTGTTATTAGGGTAATAAAAAAACGCCGGGTGAATTCCCGACGCTTTTATTTCATTACTTTGCAAGGCGGGCAGCCAGACGTGACTTGTCACGGGCAGCCTTGTTAGCCTTGATCAAGCCCTTGGAGTGGGCGCGGTCAATGGCAGAGATTGCTTGCTTGTACAGATCTTCAACGTTGTCTGCACCGGCTAACTTTGCCTTGTCAAACTTCTTGATGGCAGTCCGCATAGCGCTCATTTGGGAAGCGTTGCGTGCTGCTGCCTTTTCGTTAACGCGGACGCGTTCGATTGCTGACTTAATAATTGGCATTTCAATTTCACCTCCGTACCTCTTGGTATCGGTTGACCAGAATTTTCAACATTTGTCATTATACCGAATCATGCCATGCAATGCAATAGGGATTCCCGAATGGAAAAAGAAAACTTGCAATTGCCAGGGAAGTTTAGTATATTAGCTAAGGTCGCAAAAGCGGTCAGCCCGCTCCTCAGTTTGACGATCCTCACCGACGTCTTACTTAGCAGCGGGGGTTAAAAAATTGAAAGGTGGGAAAATAGTTATGGCTATTTCAAAGGAAAAGAAGAACGAAATCATCAAGCAATACGCAACGCACGAAGGGGACACTGGTTCCACGCAAGTGCAAGTGGCAGTTTTGACGGCGGACATTAATGAATTGAACGAACACATCCGCACGCACAAGCACGACTACCACTCCCAACGTGGTTTGATGAAGAAGATCGGTCACCGGCGGAACCTGTTGGCTTACCTCCGGCGGACGGACCTGCCTGCTTACCGGGAACTGATCAAGAGCCTTGGTTTGCGGCGGTAATCAGCTTAAATCCTTTCGACCTCAGCGCTGGCTGGGGTCTTTTTTTATACGTTGGTCAAAAAGGCGGGGCGAGCTTTTGAATTGCGCGGCTGGGGTGTGGTAAGATAGGAATATCATAACTCTGGAAAAATAATGACAACGGGACCCAACCATTACCCAGTTGCCAATTGACAGTTGAATTAAAGGTAAAAGGAGACAGATTTGTGACAAAAATCAATGTAATTCCCTTTGGGGGCGTGCGCGAAAACGGTAAGAACATGTATGCCGTGGAAGTGAACGACCAGATTTTTATTTTGGACTGCGGCCTGAAGTACCCCGAAAATGAATTGATGGGCATCGACGTGGTGATTCCCGACTGGGCCTACTTAAAAGAACACGCCGACAAGATTGCCGGGGTCTTTTTAACCCACGGTCACGCCGACGCGATTGGGGCCTTGCCGTACTTTTTGATGGACTTCCAGGTGCCGGTCTTTGGGAGCCGTTTGACGATTGAATTGGCCAAGCTGGCCGTGAAGCAACACAAGCAGGTCAAGAAGTTTAATGACTTTCATGAAGTTGACCCCGCCACGGAAATTGACTTTCAAAATGTGACGGTCAGCTTCTTTGCGACGACCCACACCCTGCCCAACACGCTGGGGATCGTCCTGCACACCGATGAAGGGGCGATCGTCTACACCGGGGACTTCAAGTTTGACCAAACCGCCCGTGATGGCTACCGGACTGACCTGGCTAAGCTGGCCCAAGTTGGCCAAGAAGGGGTCTTGTTGCTGTTGAGTGATTCGGCCGGGGCGGCGTTAACGGCGGCCTCGACCCGGGAAAAAGACATCGCGGCCTACATTTTGGACGTCTTTGAAAATCATAACGGCCGGATCGTGGTCGGCAGTGTGGCCTCCAACATCATGCGGGTCCAACAGATTTTTGATGCGGCGGCTGCCAGTGGCCGCAAGGTCGTCTTATCCGGGGGCCAAGATTTAGAACAAATCGTCAGCACGGCGATGAACCTGGGCAAACTGCACTTTGATCCGAGCTTGCTGGTGACGATGGCGGACACCGCCGACTTGGCGCCGGAAGAAATCGTGATCTTAGAAACGGGCAAGATGGGGGCGCCGATCAAGGCCCTGCAAGAAATCGCCAATGGTGACGATCCGGAAGTGACCCTCGGGGAAGGTGACCTGGTCTTTGTGGCGACGACCCCATCATATGCAATGGAAGCCGTGGTCCAAAAGGTGACCGATATGCTGTACCGGACGGGAGCAGAAGTTAAGTTTATCGCTGAAGATTTGAATCCCTCCGGTCACGGGAACCAAAATGACGAGCAACTGATGCTCAACTTCATGCAGCCAACCTTCTTCATGCCGATCCAAGGGGAATACCGCTTGCTGGATCAACACGCGATTTTAGCCGAAGAAGTGGGGATCCCAGCGGAAAACATCTTCTTGACCAGCAAGGGGGACGTCTTAACCTACCAAGACGGCCGCTTCCACTTAGGTGACCGGGTAGAAGTCGGTAATACGATGATTGACGGGATTGGCGTTGGCGACATTGGCAATATTGTCCTGCGGGACCGGCGGGTCTTATCAGAAGACGGGATCTTTGTTGTAGTGGCCACGATTGACCGCAAGAAGAAAAAGATCGTCACCAAGCCGCAAATCACGTCCCGGGGCTTTGTCTTTGTCAAGACTAACCGGCAGTTAATGAAACAAAGTGCCGAATTAGTGGAAGAAGTGATCCAAGAAGACCTGGACCAAAAGGAATTTGATTGGAGCCACTTAAAGCAAAACGTGCGCGACAAATTAAACCGCTTCTTATTTAACCAAACCAAGCGCCACCCGGTTATTTTGCCGGTGATTATGGAAATTAATCAACACTCCAAGCGCAAGAACAAATCGAAGGCAACCGCAGCCCCAGCGAAGCCCAAAGAAGGTGGCAAAGCCAAGCGGCAAAGCAACCGGCCTTCCCGGGGACGGGGCAAGAAGCGGGCGAAAGCCACGAATGCCAAGGCAACCAAAAACTAACTGATCAAGTTTGAACGTCAAAAGAGGGTGGGAAATAACCTGCTCGGCAAGCCGGATGGATAAGCTAGGACGAAGGTTGGCGCGGTACGCGTCGTTCTTCGTTCGTACTTATCCACTAGGCTTGCGGTTATTTCCCACGTGATCTGTGTAATATTCGAAAAACCAACAGAGGCTGGGGGAAAACACAGTTTTCTCCCAGCCTCTTTATTAAAATGGAGGAATGAGCATGACGCCAACCCAACTCGCCCAATTACACCATGCCGGCCGTTTATTGGCCCAAGGCGCCAATCAAGCGGCGGTTCAAGAACTGCAAACTTTGTATGAACAAACGGATGATTTTGCGGTCAATCGAGAACTGACCCGGGCGCTGCTGGCCGTGGAGCAGTATGGCACGGCTCTGACAATTGCCAACGAGCAGCGCGCCGCCTATTTGACTTCGGCTGATTTGCAGGAACAATTGCTGACGATCGAACTGGCCAACCACGGCTTTATCAGGGCCCGCCAATTGGCTTGGCAACTGCCGACCCCGCGGCAAGGGGCGGCCCAAGCCCAGATTGCGGCTACCGAGGCTACGCTCAAAACCCGGGCCCCGCAAACCCTGCACACGCGCCTGCAACATTTCTATCACCTGGGGGATGGCGGCTTGCTGACCCAACAGCGCCGCTTCGCTGAAGCCTTGCGGTTGCCGCTGGCCGAATTCATTCAGGGCAGCCGCTTTGTCTTGCGCGATCCCTTTGTCAAACCCCTGGTAAAGAGTACCGTGGTGCAAAGCCTGGTGCAATTAAAAGTCGACCAAGAATTGACCATGCTGTGGCTCGACGACCACGAATACCCCTTTACCCCCGCCGCGTGTTTGCCTTTGGAAGCAATGCCGGTCGTCCAGGTCGGTTATGCTGAATTGGCCAAGCGCTTCGCTAATTCAGATCCGTTAACTTACCAGGCGCGGCTGCAGACCTTCAATTTGCACCTGGCCTTGTTGTACCCCTTTGTGGATAAGGCGATGATTGATCCCGGCCGCTGGATTGATGAGATGAGCCAGCCACATCAAGGACCAGCTGCGACGTCAACTGAGAAGATGATTAGGTGCTGGCAGCGGCGGTTAAATGCCCAATTGGCGCAGTTGGGCCTCTAAATGCTTTCCCCGCGAAAAAGTTGGGCAAATCCGTTTACAAATCAAGGGTGAACTGATATTATGGTTAAGAATTCTGATCAGTTAATTTAGGACTATGAATTAGCAATCAGAAGTAGTACAATAAGATATAAGGGTGTGTCTGGTCAGCCATTGGCGGGCCAGGCATGATACTTGTAATTTACTAGGAGGGTTTCATTAATGGCAGAAAAAGAACATTATGAACGTACTAAGCCGCACGTTAACATTGGTACTATCGGCCACGTTGACCACGGTAAGACTACTTTGACCGCAGCTATCACGAAGGTATTGTCCGAAAAGGGCCTTGCCAACGCAGCTGACTACGCTGACATCGACGCTGCTCCAGAAGAAAAGGAACGTGGTATCACTATCAACACTGCCCACGTTGAATACGAAACGGAAAAGCGTCACTACGCTCACATCGACGCCCCAGGGCACGCGGACTACGTTAAGAACATGATCACTGGTGCCGCTCAAATGGACGGTGCTATCCTGGTTGTTGCCGCAACTGACGGTCCTATGCCACAAACCCGTGAACACATCCTGTTAGCTCGTCAGGTTGGTGTTCAATACATCGTTGTCTTCTTAAACAAGACTGACCTTGTTGACGATGACGAACTGGTTGACCTGGTTGAAATGGAAGTTCGTGACCTCTTGTCCGAATACGACTTCCCTGGCGATGACATTCCGGTTATTCGTGGGTCTGCTTTGAAGGCGCTTGAAGGTGACCCAGAACAAGAAAAGGTTATCTTACACTTGCTGGATGTGGTTGATGAATACATCCCAACTCCACAACGTCCTACTGACAAGCCATTCATGATGCCAGTTGAAGACGTCTTCACGATCACTGGTCGTGGGACGGTTGCTTCTGGTCGGATTGACCGTGGGACTGTTAAGGTCGGTGACGAAGTTGAAATCGTTGGTCTGAAGGAAGACGTTCTCAAGTCCACTGTTACTGGGGTTGAAATGTTCCACAAGACCCTTGACCTTGGTGAAGCCGGGGACAACGTTGGGGTTCTGCTCCGTGGTGTTGCCCACGACCAAATCGAACGTGGTCAAGTATTGGCTGCCCCAGGTTCCATCCAAACTCACAAGGAATTCAAGGGTGAAGTCTACGTTATGACCAAGGAAGAAGGGGGCCGTCACACGCCATTCTTCTCCAACTACCGTCCACAATTCTACTTCCACACGACTGACGTTACTGGGACGATCGAATTGCCAGAAGGTGTTGAAATGGTTATGCCAGGGGACAACGTTACCTTTACTGTTGCCCTGCAAAAGCCAGTTGCCATTGAAAAGGGTCTGAAGTTCACCATCCGTGAAGGTGGGCACACTGTTGGTGCCGGTGTGGTATCCGAAGTGTTGGACTAATTTAAATTAGTTGATCAACCTTTTTTCAAGGCGAAAAGGATCAGGATTTAGTTCCTGGTCCTTTTTCTGTTTTTCGCCGCGGATTCCGCAGAATCCCACTGAAATAGTTGAAATCTAAAGGTAGCTACGGTAAACTTAATAAGTATGTAAGGTTGGCCAGTCCAGCCAAAACTGAATTGTAATTGGAGGAAATGAAATGTCAGCAAAATGGGAACGCGAAAGCGATGCCAGCAAAGGGACATTAACGTTCGAAATTGATACTGAAACGGTTCAAAAGGGAATCGACAAGGCCTTTAAGCAAACGCAAAAGCGGATTACGGTGCCTGGTTTCCGGAAGGGCCACGTGCCACGGACGATCTTCAACCAAATGTACGGTGAAGAAGCCCTGTACCAAGATGCTTTGAACGCCGTCTTGCCAGACGCTTACGAAGCAGCAATCAAGGAAACGGAAATCGAACCCGTTGCCCAACCAGAAATCAGCATTGACAGTATGGAAAAGGGTCAACCATGGAAGATTTCGGCCACGATCTTTGTGAAGCCAGAAGTTACCCTGGGTGAATACAAGGGCATGTCCGTGCCAAAGCAAGACACGGCGGTCAGCGATGCTGATGTTGACAGCGAATTAGAAAAGAAGCGTCAACAACAAGCTGAATTGGTCCTCAAGGAAGAAGCCGCTGCAAACGGCGACACGGTCGTAATTGACTACGTTGGGACGATCGACGGGGAAAAGTTTGACGGCGGTTCCGCTGACAACTACTCCCTGGAATTAGGCTCCGGCAGCTTCATCCCAGGCTTTGAAGACCAACTGGTTGGCCACAAGGCTGAAGAAGAAGTTGACGTGAAGGTAACCTTCCCTGAAGATTACCACGCTAAGGAATTAGCGGGCAAGGAAGCTAACTTTGCCGTTACGATCCACGAAGTCAAGGAAAAGCAATTGCCAGAAATGGACGATGAATTTGCCAAGGACGTGGATGAAGACGTTGATACGCTGGCTGAATTGAAGGAAAAGACTAAGAAGCAACTGCAAGAACAAAAGGAAGTTGCGGCGAAGTCGGCCATCGAAGACGCAGCAATTGATGCAGCTGTTGCTAACGCCACGATCCAAGACATTCCACAAGCAATGTTGGACAGTGATGTTAACAACCAAATGCAACAATACCTGGCTGGGATGCAACAACAAGGGATCAACCCACAAATGTACTTCCAAATCACGGGCACGACCGAAGATGATTTGAAGAAGCAATTTGAAGATGGGGCCGAAAAGCGGGTTAAGACCCACTTGGTACTGGAAGCCGTTGTTGAAGATGCCAACCTGAAGGCGACGGACGAAGAAATCGACCAAGAATTAAGTGACTTGGCTGAAGAATACAACATGGAAAAGGATGCGGTTGAAAAGGCCTTGTCCAAGGACATGTTGGCCCACGACGTTGAAATCAAGAAGGCAGTTGACCTGATTGCCGACTCTGCAAAGCAAGACTTGCCAGCAGACGAAGACTAGTGAATCGTTAGGGCTGATTAACAAAAAGGGTTACGGCAAGCCTGCTTGTCGTAGCCTTTTTTCTATGTTAGCTGCAAACCACTTTATTAGTATTTCAACGGCGGGTTTGCTAAGATAGAAAGCATGATCAAGCGCCCTAAATTGGCCCGGGCTACAGCCGGCCAGTTTACGAGGATCAGCGCGAAATTAGGAAGGTGAAAAGTGAATGTTTGAAGATACAAACACGGAACAAAATGTGCATTGCTCCTTTTGTGGCAAATCACAAGACGAAGTCAGAAAAATTGTCGCCGGCCCGGGGGTCTACATTTGTGACGAATGTGTCGAACTTTGCCAACAAATTATTGCCCAAGAGCTAGCCGATGATGCCAGCCAAAAGGGTACGTTCAAAGTGCCAACGCCAGCCGAAATTATGGCGCAATTAGATGATTACGTAATCGGTCAAAAGGATGCCAAGAAGACCTTGGCCGTAGCGGTGTACAACCACTACAAGCGGGTTAATGCCATGACGACCGGTGATAATAACGACACGGAACTACAAAAATCCAATATCGCGGTGATCGGGCCGACCGGGTCCGGGAAGACCTACTTGGCCCAATCTTTAGCGCGAATTTTAAATGTTCCCTTTGCGATTGCGGATGCCACGACCTTAACGGAAGCCGGCTACGTCGGTGAAGACGTGGAAAACATTATTCTGAAGTTGGTCCAAGCCGCCGACTACGATGTGGAACGGGCCGAAAAAGGGATTATTTACATCGACGAAATTGATAAGATTGCCAAGAAGAGCGAGAATGTCTCCATTACCCGGGATGTTTCAGGGGAAGGGGTCCAACAAGCCCTGCTGAAGATCTTGGAAGGGACCGTTGCTAACGTGCCACCGCAGGGCGGTCGCAAGCACCCGCAACAAGAATTTATCCAAGTCGACACGAAAAACATCCTCTTTATTGTCGGGGGCGCCTTTGACGGGATTGAAAGCATCGTCAAGGAACGGCTCGGTGATAAGACAATTGGCTTTGGGACTGATTCGCGGGAAATCAATGATGTTACGGACAAAAACATCTTGCAACACGTGATTCCAGAGGACCTGTTGAAGTTTGGGCTGATTCCGGAATTTATTGGGCGGCTGCCCGTCATGACGGCGTTGGAAAAGTTGGATGAAGCCGACCTGATCCGGATTTTGACCGAACCAAAGAATGCGCTGGTTAAGCAGTACCAAGAACTGATTCGCTTAGACGGCAGCCAGCTGGAATTTACCCCAGAAGCCTTGCAAGAAATGGCCAAATTGGCGATTGCTCGGAATACCGGGGCCCGGGGGTTGCGGTCGATCATTGAAGACGTCATGCGCGATGTCATGTTTGATTTACCAAGCCGCCAAGATGTCAAGAAAGTGGTGATCACCAAGGCCAGCGTGGTAGAGCATGCAGCGCCGGAATATGTGATGGACGATCAGCAAGCATCATAGGGGGACCAGGATGGACGTAAATCAAGTCGAACTTACCATTAGCGCGGTCCAAGAAGACCAATACCCTACCGACCAACAGCCGGAAATTGCCCTGGTGGGGCGGTCTAACGTGGGGAAGTCTTCGTTGACGAATGTCTTGATCAACCGAAAGAACTTTGCCCACACTTCCAGTCAACCCGGCAAGACCCAAACCCTAAACTTTTACCACGTGGAAGAAGCCTTGTACTTTGTCGACGTGCCAGGATACGGTTATGCCAAGGTTTCCAAAAAGCAGCGGGAAAAGTTTGGTAAGATGATCGAACACTACTTGACCAACCGGGACCAACTCAAGGGGGTCATTGAATTAGTCGACGGGCGGCATGTGCCGACGGATGACGACATTGCTATGTACCAGTGGCTGACCTATTACCAGGTCCCAACCTTAGTGGTGGCCACCAAGGTTGATAAGCTCAAGCCCAGTCAGTACAACCGCATTGAAAAGCAGGTGCGGCAAGCCTTGGGGATGCAAGCTGGTGAGCCACTGATCCTCTTTTCGGCCCAAACTCGTTTGGGTAAGGAGCAGGTTTGGGATTGGATTAGTCAACAAACGGGGGTTAAGTAGCAATGGAATTTAATGAGTATCAAGAAGCCGCCAAGCGGACCTTGTACGGCAATGAACAGGTCCTCACCAACTGTGCCCTGGGCTTGGCGGGGGAAAGTGGTCAGGTCGTCGATTTGGTGAAGAGCTACACCTTCAAGGGTAAGCCCCTCGATAAGCAGCAGCTGATTCACGAAATGGGGGATGTCTTATGGTACCTTTCGCAAGTAGCCGAGTGGGCCGACATTCCGTTTGATGAAGTCGCGCAGGCCAATATTGCCACCTTAAACAAGCGCTACCCGCATGGGTTTGATCGCCGTAAATAGGGGCGTTTGTCCACGCCAACGGAGGGACGGACGGAAATAGAAAGGGACTGGTGAGAAAACGGTGTTTTCTCCCAGTCCCTTTTCATGGTCGGTTAAGCTTGTTTGTGCTCAGCTGGTTCTGCTTTTTTAGCGTCCTTAGCTGGTTGGTCTGGTTGCTTGGGTGCGGTTTTATCAGGATGCTTCGGGTCGATGGCGAAGTTTTCAAACAAGCGATCCAAAGTGTCCTGCCGGCGTGTTACTAAGCCCATGTAGTCCCCTCCTTTTTTAAGTACTGATTACATTTGACCAGGTCCTATTCTATCATGCCGGTCGGCCTTCCGGCTAATTTTTGGGTGGGACAAGCCCGGCTTTTGCCCTGTGGCGGGCAAGTCGTTACAATAAAGGCAGTAAGATTATGGGGAAGCGAGGAAAACGATGGCAAGTGAATACTTAGAACACAAACTGGCTTTGCTGCCCGACGCCCCCGGCTGTTACCTGATGAAGGATGCCCACGGGGAAATTATCTACGTCGGCAAGGCGAAAAATTTAAAAAACCGGGTCCGCTCCTATTTTAAGAGCTCTCATACCGGTAAGGTCGCTAAAATGGTGGCCACGGTGGCTGACTTTGAAACGATTGTCACTTCGACGAATAAGGAATCCTTTCTGTTAGAAATCACCCTGATCCAAAAGCACCAGCCCTACTTTAACATTAAATTAAAGCGGGGGACCGGGTATCCGTACATTAAAATTACCAACGAACGGGACCCGCAGCTACAGATTACCGGTCAGATCAAAAACGATGGGGCCGCTTACTTTGGCCCCTATCCTAATGTCTATGCGGCTGAAGAAACGGTCCATTTGCTCCAAAAAGTGTACCCCTTGCGCCGCTGCAGTGGCTACCAGGGACGGCCGTGTCTGTACTACCACCTGGGCCAATGCTTGGGGGCCTGCTTTAAGCCGGTCCCGGAAGCCGAATACGCGGCGCAGATCAAACGGCTGAAGTCCTTTTTAAACGGGAATACCAAGCAAATCAAGGCCGAACTAACCCAGCGCATGGAAGCGGCGGCCGCCGCTCTAGAATTTGAGCGGGCGGCGGAGTTGCGTGACCAGTTGCACTACATTGAAGTGACGGTTGAAAAGCAAAAAATCATTTCAAACGATAAGACCCCGCGCGACGTCATCAGTTACTACTTTGACAAGGGCTGGTTGTCGCTGCAAATCTTTTTCATTCGCCAAGCCCGCTTAATGAAGCGGGAAAAACGGCTCTTTCCGGTGGTCGATAGTGCCGCCGAAGAAATGACCAGTTTCATTCTGCAATTCTACCAACGGAAGAATAACATTCTGCCCAAAGAACTCCTTGTGCCCAAGGGCTTGCCAAATGCGGAAATCGCTGGGATTTTGGGGATTCCGGTGCGGACGCCCCAGCGGGGGGAAAAGCGGGACCTGTTGGCCATGGGTGAAAAGAACGCGGCGTTGGCCCTCCAGGAAAAATTCCGCTTGCTCGCGATGGACAAGCAAAAGACCACCGGGGCGATGAAAGAGATTACCGACGCCCTGGGCTTGCCCGCGGCACATACGATTGAAGCCTTTGACCATTCACATATCCAGGGGGCCGATCCGGTCTCGGCGATGGTCGTCTTTGTTGATGGGGAACCGGAAAAAAAGTTATACCGGAAGTATAAGTTGACCACGGTGATTGATCATGCGGACGAAACGGCCAGCACCAAGGAAGTGATCCGGCGCCGCTACAGCCGGTTATTGAAGGAAGGCCAACCGTTGCCGGATTTGATTTTTATGGATGGCGGGGCAATCCAGATGGCGGCGGTGCAGGATGTCTTGGAAAACGAATTGGACTTGGCGATTCCGGTGGTGGGGATGGTCAAAAATGATAAGCACAAAACGGCCGACTTGCTGTTTGGCAAAGCGGCGACCCCGGTCCACTTAGATCCGCGCAGTCAGGGCTTTTACTTGGTCCAACGGATTCAAGATGAGGTCCACCGCTTTGCGATTACCTTCCACCGGCGGGTCCATACCAAGCACTCCTTGAGCTCCCGCTTGGATGAGATCAAGGGGGTGGGGCCGCGCACCCGTACGAAACTTTTGAAAGAATTCGGCTCGATTGATAAGATTGCGACGGCTTCGGTGGAGCAAATTCGGGCGCTGGGGATTAATGCCAAAACCGCCCAGTTAATTAAAGTTTCCTTGCAAAAAAAGGCGGCCGTCAACAAGGGCAGCAGTCACGACTGATTTTGACGGGGTCTGCCTTTTCCCATATAATTGAAAGCAACGACAAAAGAACGGAGAATAAACATGGCAACCTTTGTGGATCAAATTAAAATTGAAGTACACGCTGGTAAGGGGGGCAATGGGATGGTCGCGTTTCGGCGCGAAAAGTATGTGCCGAACGGAGGCCCTGCTGGTGGCGATGGTGGTCGCGGGGGGAGTATCATCCTCAAAGTCGATGAAGGCTTACGGACGTTAATGGACTTTCGTTACCACCGCATTTTTAAGGCCCAAAACGGGCAAAATGGGATGAGTAAGCAAATGACCGGGGCGGCGGCCGAAGATACGGTGATTGCCGTACCACAAGGAACCACCGTCCGCGACCTGGACAGTGGCCGGATTTTAGGTGACTTGGTGGAACAAGGCCAAACCTTGGTCGTCGCCAAAGGTGGGCGCGGGGGCCGGGGGAACATGCGCTTTGCTTCCGCGAAGAACCCAGCGCCAGAAATTGCCGAAAACGGGGAACCAGGGGAAGAACGGAACCTGGAATTAGAACTCAAGATGCTGGCGGACGTGGGCTTAGTGGGCTTCCCGTCCGTTGGGAAGTCGACCTTGCTCTCCGTCGTTACCGGCGCGAAGCCGAAAATCGCGGCGTACGAATTTACCACCCTGGTGCCGAACCTCGGGATGGTGATGCTGCCAGACGGACGCGACTTTGCGATGGCCGATATGCCAGGGTTGATTGATGGGGCCTCTAAGGGGGTCGGATTAGGCTTGCAGTTCCTGCGCCACATTGAACGGACCCGGGTCTTATTGCACTTGGTGGACATGGGGAGTCAAGATCCTGACCAAGTGATTGAACGCTACCATGCGATCAACCATGAATTAGCCAATTATGACCCCGAATTATTGAAGCGGCCGCAAATTGTGGTTGCTACGAAGATGGACCTGCCTGAGGCCGCGACCAACTTGGAACTGTTTAAAGCTGCCTTAGCCCAAGAAGCGCACCAACCTGAAATTTTTGAAATTTCCGCGGTTACCCACCAAGGGGTTCAGGAATTAATGAAGAAGACGGCGAACCTCTTAGATCAAACGCCGGCCTTTGACAGCCTGCGTCATGATGAAGTAGAAAGCGTCAACTACGACTTTGAAGCCACAACCAATGAACCGGACTTTACGATCGACCGCGATCCCGATGGCACGTGGGTCTTAAGCGGGGCGAAATTGGAACGGCTCTTTAAGATGACCGACTTGACGCACGAAGAAAGTCAACTCCGTTTTGCACGGCAATTGCGGCACATGGGGGTTGATGAAGCCTTACGGGCCAAAGGAATCCAGGATGGGGATCTGGTGCGGATCGAAGACTTTGCATTTGAATTTATTCAGTAACGAGGGTTGGCTATGCAGATTGAATTTTTAGGTACCGGCGCGGGGTCGCCCAGCAAACAACGAAATGTCTCCAGTTTAGCGTTGAAGCTGTTAGAAGAACGGAAGGCAATTTGGCTGTTTGATGTGGGCGAAGCGACCCAGCACCAAATTTTGCGGACGACGATTCGCCCGCGCAAAATTGAAAAGATTTTTATTACCCACTTGCACGGGGACCACATCTTTGGGTTGCCGGGCTTGTTAAGTTCGCGCTCCTTTCAGGGGGGCGATGAGCCGTTAACCATTTACGGCCCCAAGGGGATTAAAGAATATGTCCAAGTGGCGTTGCGGGTCAGTGAGTCGCGCTTGTCTTACCCCTTGAAGTTTGTGGAATTGACGGATGACGGGGAAATTTTCCGGGATGCGACCTTTACCGTTTCGGCCAAGCGCTTGGACCATAAAATTGCCTGCTTTGGTTACCGAATTGAAGAGCACGATCACCCCGGGGAGTTGCAAGTTGAAAAACTGCAGGCCCTGGGGGTGCCGGCGGGACCAGTTTACGGCCAATTAAAGGCCGGGCAAACGGTGACCCTGCCCGATGGCCGGACTTTGGATGGCCACGACTTTATTGGGGCGCCGCAAAAGGGCCGGATCGTGACGATCTTGGGTGACACGCGCAAGACCAAGGCGGCGTTGGCCTTAGCCGCGCACGCCGATGTTTTGGTTCATGAAAGCACCTTTGCCAAGAATGAAGCGCGCTTAGCGCATAACTATTATCATTCCACCAGTGCGCAGGCGGCCCAGGTGGCCAAGCAAGCGCAGGTGGGGCAATTACTGCTTAATCATATTTCCGCCCGTTACGTTGGCAAAGCGGCGACCCAATTGGCCTATCAAGTACGGGAAATTTTCCCGGCGACCCGGGTGGTCAAGGATTTTGAAGAAATTGACATTCCACTCAAGTAAAAGGAAGTGACTGAGGCATGATGCGGCGGTTAAAAGCACTGCGTTCACTGAAAAACAAGGTTGTACTGATCACTGGTGGTTCCGGGGGGATTGGCCAGGCGATTGCCCTGGAAGCGGCCCGGCGGGGGGCAATTGTGATTGTGTGTGCCCGCCAAGCAGCCGTTTTGCGCCAATTGGCCACCCGGTGCATGATTTTATCGGGCCGGCCGGCCTTTTCGTTTCCCTTGGACTTAACGGATCCCGATGCTATTGATGATGTCTTGACCAAAGTGCGCCATGAAGTTGGTGAAATTGACGTCTTGATCAACGCAGCGGGGACGGGAGAATTGGTGGAAGTCACCAAGCAGTCCCAAGCGGCGATGGCCAAGATGACCAATGTCAACCTGTTGGCCGCCATGTACCTAAGTCGCTCCGTGGCCAAGCAGATGATGGACCAAGGGTTTGGGGCGATTATCAATATCGGGGCCTTAAGTGGCAAAATTCCGGTCCCAAGCAGCGCGGTTTATTCGGCCACCAAGGCGGCCTTAATCCACTTTAGCAATATTTTGCGGATGGAAGTGGCCGACTTTGGGGTCCAAGTTTTAACGGTTAACCCTGGTCCGGTGCAGACGAATTTCTTGGCTCAAGCGGATCCAGACCAACATTTCGCGGCTCATTTTCCGGCCTGGATGTTTATTTCGCCCGAAAAATTGGCCAAACAGATTTGGGACAGCGTGGGCTATAAGCGCCGGGAAATCAACGTCCCGGCTTACACGGCGCAACTTTCTTGGCTCTACCAGGTTTTTCCGGGCCTAGGCGATTGGACGATTAAGAAGGTCTTTGATTATCAACAAAACCGGCAGCAACTGTAACTAAGTAATTGGGGTGATGAATTGGCACAGACAAATTATGAATGGCAACAATTAGCGTTAACCAAGACGCCATTGGCCGCACAGATTGCAGAGCAATGTGATCTGCCGCCACTACTGGCGCAGCTTTTGGTCCACCGGGGCTGTACGTCCTTAGCTGAGGCGCAGCAATTTTTAAAACCCCAGTTGCAAATGATTAAAGAACCCACCGCCTTGCATGATATGGCCCCCGCGGTCGACCGATTGATGCAGGCCATCGAAGCCGGGGAATTAATTACGGTCTACGGGGATTATGACGCCGACGGGATCACCAGTACGGCGCTAATGGTGGAAACCTTAGAAACGGTGGGCGCCAACGTCAATTATTACGTGCCGGACCGGTTTAAGGACGGCTATGGGCCCAACCAAGCTGCGTACCAACGCTTAATTGAAGCTGGCACCCAGCTGATTTTAACGGTCGACAATGGGGTCTCGGGTCAAGAAGCGATCGCCTACGCCAACGCCCAAGGGGTGGACGTGGTGATTACTGACCACCACAGTTTGCCAGCTGAATTGCCGGAAGCCGTGGCGATCGTCCATCCCCAATATCCCGGTGATGAATACCCGGGTGGCGACCTCTCGGGGGTCGGGGTGGCCTTTAAGGTCGCTTGGGCGCTGTTGGAAGAGTTTCCAACGGAGCTGTTAGACTTAGTGGCGATCGGCGAAATCGCCGACGTCGTGTCGGTAGCCGGGGAAAACCGGGCGTTGATTGCCTTGGGCTTGCAACAGCTGCGACTGGGGGCACGAATCGGCTTGCATGAGCTGTTGGCCTTGACCAATGCGGATGAAGCCCACCTGACGGACCAGGAAGTGGGCTTTCAATTGGCCCCCCGTTTGAATGCCTTAGGGCGTTTGCAAGATGCCAACCAAGGGGTCGAACTGCTGACGACGTTAGACGAAGACCGGGCCAAACAGTTAGCCCAAGTGGTTGACGACTGCAATCAAAAACGGCAGGCCCTCGTGCAAGAAGTGACGGCGGCGGCCTTAGCACTGGCCCAAAGCCCCGCCCAAAAGGACCAACCAGTCTTGCTGCTGGTCGGCCACGGCTGGCACCAAGGGGTGTTGGGAATTGTGGCCAGTCATGTCTTACAAGCTACGGGGAAGCCGACGATTATTGCCAGCGTAAATGAGGGGGAAACCGTTGCTAAGGCCTCCGGGCGCAGCCGGGCGGGCTTTAACCTGTTTGACGCCTTGGATGCGCACCGCGACTTGCTGGTCGCCTTTGGGGGGCACCCCTTGGCGTGTGGCCTGTCGTTTGAGGTGGCACAAACGGACGCCTTACAAGCGGTTTTGCAAGCAGCGGCCACAGCACAGCAGTTTGATGGTCAGACCAAGCCCACCTTGACCCTAGCGGGGGAATTGACGGCCCAAGAGCTGACGGTTGATTTTTATCGGCAATTGCAACGTTTGGCGCCCTTTGGTCCGGAGAATGAACAGCCCGTCTTTTTAGTGCGGCCGCAACAAATCGGGGCGGTGCAGACGATGGGCAAGCAGCAGCAGCACCTCAAATTTACCCTGCCCACGCCCGCCGGCGAAGTGGCCGTGGTCGCCTTTAACCACGCGGACTGGGCCCCGGTCTTGCAAGCGGCGATGCCAGAACTGGCCGTTAAGTTGGACTTGAACCGGTGGCGCGGGCAAACCAGTCTGCAACTGTTGCTGGAAGACCAGCGCACCACGGGGCCGGTGGTCGAAGATGCTCGCGTGTCCCGCTTGATTGCGCCGATGTTTGCCGAAACCGCGGTTTACGTGACGTTTAATCAACAGTTACGGGAAAACTTGACGGGCAACGCGGCGGGCCAGGTGGTGAGTGCGCACCAAGCCCAAACGATGGATTTAACAGACCAAACCGTGGTCATCGTGGATTGTCCACCGGATTTAGCAACCGTCACGGCGATTATCCAAAATGCCAAGACCGCGGCGAAATTACGGTGGCTGTGCTATTCGCGGGAGCCGCTTCACCAGGCCGGGATGCCGAATCGCCAGCAGTTTGTGGCCTTATATCAGACCATTCGCCAACAGGCGGTCAATCTCAATCAAATGGGCAGCCAACTGGCCAATTACTTACGGGTGAATAATGAACAGTTAATTTTCATGATTCATGTGTTTTTAGAGTTGAGATTTGTTACAATAAAGGGTGGTGTTTTAGCACCGGTTGACGAAATTACACGGGCGGATTTAACACAAACTATGAGCTATCGCCAGCGGGCAGCCCGCTTAGAAGTCGAGCAAGTCTTGCTTACGAGCAGCACGGCGCAGTTGCAACACTGGGTTCAGCAGGCGTTAGCCAATTAGAGGAGATCTGTATGTCTTTAGATTTACACAATTATGTCGCAAGTGTGCCGGATTATCCGGAAAAGGGGATTATCTTCCGGGACATTTTGCCGTTAATGGCGGATGGCCAAGCTTTTAAGCAAGCCACGGATGAAATTGTTGCCTACGCACGGGATAAGCACGTTGATATGGTGGTTGGTCCGGAAGCCCGGGGCTTTATCGTCGGGTGCCCAGTTGCTTACGAATTAGGGGTGGGGTTTGCCCCGGCCCGCAAGAAGGGGAAGCTGCCGCGGGAAGCGGTCAGCGCCAGCTACGATTTGGAATATGGTTCCGCGACTCTGCAAATGGAAGCCGACGCCATTAAACCGGGCCAACGGGTCTTGGTGGTCGACGACCTGTTGGCAACGGGTGGTACGATCGGGGCCACGATTGAAATGGTCGAAAAAATGGGCGGGGTCGTTGTTGGGACGGCCTTCCTAATTGAATTAAAGGCCCTCAACGGCCGCGCTAAGCTGGCAGACTACGACGTGAAAGCGTTGATGGAATACTAACAAAAAAGCATGTCAACCAGTAGGTGACATGCTTTTTTCGGCTTGGGCTAGAAGGTTTTACCCGTGAATTCATTGCTTGGCAGGGTCGTAAAGTCATACGTCGCCAAGCTGGCAATTGATTGGGTGTAGTAGTGCGCGGCCTGGCCAATCATTAGGTTTAAGGGTTCATCAGCTAATTCCTGGAGAATAATCAGCGGTTTGTGGGCATGGTAGCCATAGCCGACTTCAAAGGCCGTGCCGGAATCAACGTTGGCATGCACGTAGTCAGCCACGACCACCAGGGCATCGGCTTGGTCGATTTCAGCCACGTCCTTGGCAAAAATTTGCTTGGCCCAGGCGGGGCTGCCGACTTCAGCGCTAGGCGCATCATTTTCGTCGGATTGCCGGGGACTGAAGAAGCTGTCGACCGTGGGATTTTGGCGCAAGGCAGCTTCGACTTTTTCGATCCGGGCAATTTGTTCAGGTGAGAAGAAGGGTCCTGCTAGGTAAATTCGCATCGTAAATGCCTCCAATTTCAAGATACTATTAATTGTACCGGGAAGTTAGCAAAAAAGAAGGTTAATTTAGAAAAAAGGTGAAAAAATGATTTTATTAGCGATCTTTGGGGGATTGATGCTGCTGTTGAGCATCTTCTACCTGCTTAATTCATGGCAACGGTATGGACAATGGAAGTGGGCCACCTTTTTGGTCTTGCTCAGCGCGATTCTGACGGGGGTCGGGACCTGGGGAGCACTTACCGGTCATCACCGGGCCAGTTCTTCGCCGACCACCAGTCGTCAAGCAACCGCCCAAACGGCCACTTCCTCATTAGCGGTTGGCAACCAGGCGATGAAGACGGCGGGGGCCGATCAAAGCAGCAAGGAAAACGCCCTCCTCGGCCAGTTGCAAAAGGCCTATGGCAAGCTCGGGACCGTTGGCTTTGATCAAGCCAGCAAGACTTACCAAATCAAGCCGGCGGCCGGCGATGAACAAAAGGCCTTACAAGCTGTCCTGGATGATCCCAGTCAGGCTGAGCAGATTGGCTGGCCGAAGCTGACCAAATCCTTGCAGCAAACCTCCGCGCAACTCAAAGAGATTTTAGGGGCCGGGTATTCCTTGAGCTTGATGGCGCCTAATAGCGATCAAGCGATGTACACCGTTAAGGACGGGCAAGAAACTTTTACCGCAGTCAAATAAAAGCAAAAGAGGTCGGGAAAAACGCTGTTTTTCCCGACCTCTTTGTTATTAATTAAACCTGGCGTTGCTGGCCGTGGGTCCCGTGCTCTTTTTCGTTTGCTTGGGAAGAGCCAAAAAGCAACTGCCAACCAAGTGCGGCGGCTAAAATGGCAACAATGATAAATAATGGCAACATTATAATCACCCCACAAATAAATTATTGCTATAAATAAATTATCGATCGAAAAGGACGAGTTTGCAATTCAGAAGGCCAAAATGGGGGTGATTTTAAACAATTGTTAAGAATTTGCTCCGTCAAAAGCCCCAAATTGTTGCACAATGATCAATTTTATGAAATCGTTTGCAAAATTTGCTAGATTATTAACGATGATTTCGTTATACTAGAGTGGTACCAAGTTTGAAAGGGGTTTCAAAAAATGGAATTATCAACGGCACAATTAGCAAAATACATGGATCACACGATGCTGAAGCCGGACGCGACGGAAGCAATGATTGATCAAACGATTCAAGAAGCGATCAAGTACAACACGGCGTCGGTTTGCGTTAACCCATACTGGGTGAAGAAAGTCAGCGCGGCCTTAGCGGAAACGACGGTAAACCCATGTGCGGTAATCGGCTTCCCCCTGGGGGCTAATGCCACCAGCATCAAGGTGGCTGAAACCAACCAAGTGATCGATGACGGGGCGACGGAAGTTGATATGGTAATCAACATCGGCGAATTAAAGGCTGGTCATGATGAAGTGGTGGCGGCTGACATTCAAGCCGTGGCCGAAGCAACCCATGCCAAGGGAGCATTGCTGAAGGTAATTATCGAAAATTGCCTTCTGACCGATGACGAAAAGGTCCGCGCTTGCCAATTAACGGTCCAAGCTGGGGCTGATTTCGTGAAGACTTCGACGGGCTTCTCGAAGTGGGGCGCCAAGGTCGAAGACGTTAAGTTGATGCGTCAAACCGTTGGTCCCGACTTTAAGATTAAAGCTGCCGGGGGGATTCACAGCCTGGCCGAAGCCGAAGCGATGATTGACGCCGGGGCTGATCGGTTAGGGGTTTCAGCTTCCGTAGCAATTTTGAAAGAATCACTGGCAGCCGGCAAGTAGCGAAAGAAGGCGGACACGATGACTTACAAACGCGTTTTTGCAATTGTGTTGGATTCGGTGGGGGCTGGGCCAGCCCCGGATGGCGCCGCCTTTGGCGATCAAGGGGCCGATACTTTGGGTCACGTTGGACACCACTTTGCGGGCAAGTTGGCCTTGCCGAATTTGGCTTCACTGGGCTTGAGTAATCTGCATGCGACCCCAATTGAAGGGGTCCCAGTCGCCCACCCGGCCAAGGGGGCCTACGGGCGGATGGTCGAAATTTCTGCGGGCAAGGACAGCATGGATGGGCACTGGGAAATGATGGGCCTGCCAGTTGAACGCCCGTTAGCGACCTTCCCCAAAGGCTTTCCGGCCAGCATTATTCAGCAACTGGAGGCCTTTTCGGGGCGCAAGGTAATCGTGAACCGACCGTATTCGGGGACCGAAGTCATCAAAGATTATGGTGAACAACAAATGGCCACGGGGGACTTAATTGTCTATACTTCCGGGGACTCCGTGTTGCAAATTGCGGCGCATGAGGAGGTAATTCCGTTAGCCGAACTTTACCGGATCTGTGAATTCGCCCGGACGCTGGTCAACGGGCCGGAATACACGGTTGGGCGCATCATTGCCCGGCCGTACGTTGGGCCCGATAAGGATCACTTTACGCGGACGGCCAACCGGCGCGACTTTTCATTAGAACCAACCGGGGCGACCGACTTGGATCGCTTAAAAGCCGCGGGGCTCGCCGTGATTGGGATTGGTAAGATCAATGATATTTTCTCAGGGCATGGCATTACCAAGGGTTACCACAATGAAAGCAATATGGACGGGATGGATCACGTGGACGAAGTGATGCAGACTGATTTTACCGGTTTTTGCTTTACCAACTTGGTCGACTTCGATGCCATGTATGGTCACCGTCGGAATCCCGCCGGTTTTGGGCAGGCTTTAATGGACTTTGACCGGCGCTTGGGGACGGTCTTGGCCAACTTGCGCCCGGATGATTTATTGCTGATTACGGCCGACCATGGTAATGATCCATGCTACCAAGGTACGGATCATACCCGTGAAGTAGTACCATTGTTGGCTTATTCTCCATCCATGAAGCATGGAGACATTGACCTGGGGCAGCGGGCAACTTACGCTGACTTAGGGGCCACCATTCTGGCGAACTTCGGGGTGGCCGGCAATGGAGTCGGGACCAGTTTCTTAGCCCAACTGACGAATTAATTGAGAACGGGGGAAATGAGCATGAGTACGCATATTGAAGCCCAAGCGGGCGACTACGCTGAAACAGTTTTGTTACCGGGGGACCCTCTCCGGGCCAAGTACATTGCCGAAACTTTTTTGACGGATGTCAAGCAGGTTAACCGGGTCCGGAATGCCTTTGGTTACACGGGGACCTATCAGGGTCACCGCATTTCTGTGCAGGGGTCCGGCATGGGGATTCCCTCAATGTCGATTTACATTAATGAGCTGGTGCGCGAATATGGTGTCAAGACCATTATTCGGGTGGGTTCATGCGGGGGGATGGCTCCGGATGTGCACGTGCGGGATGTCTTGTTAGCGTCTGGTTCGACGACGGATTCAGCCGTGACCGCCAATACCTTTGGCCCCGGCGTGCACTATGCGCCCTTGGCCAACTTTGAATTGCTGGACACGGCGTACCACGTAGCCGAAAAGTTAGGCATTCAGGTTAAAGTCGGTGACATTTTTGCGGCGGACCGCTTCTACAACGACGAATTGGACATGCAAAAGTTGGCGGATTACGGGATCTTGGGGACGGAAATGGAATCCGCCGGCCTGTATTTGTTGGGTGCCAAACTGCATTTTAAGGCTTTGTCGGTGCTGACGGTGAGTGATTTGATCTTTGGGGAAGAAAAAGCCAGCGCGGAAGAACGCGAACGGACTTTTAATGATATGATCAAGATTGCGTTAGAAACGGCTATTCAACAAGGCTAAACTAAAACGGGAGCTGGTAAACTAAGTAGTTTGCCAACTCCCGTTTTCTAAACAGATTTGCGCCGAATTGTCAAAGGAATGCTCCGTTGTTAGGGCAGATTTGGAAAAATTGTCCAATGACAAATGGCAATTACGAAAATTATATGTTACAATAATCACTAGATGAAAGCGCTTTTAATGGATCGAAAAATAAAAACGCCAACGTGGCGGGCGAGGTTAAATGAGACGAGTGGGAATCGAACCCACAACCTTTGGTTTAGAAGACCAATGCTCTATCCGGTTGAGCTATCGTCCCAAACTTATATCAGTATATTATAAAACCGCCAATTGTCAAATAAAACCGGTAATTCAATTTATACAACGGATGAGGAAGCCGGGGGTGACCAGTAGCTTGGCTGATTAACTCCTGCAAGCAGAAAACCAAGCAGAACGGAGGGGAAACCAATGGTAACCAAAAAAATGGATCCCCGGGTCATCAAAACCCGGAACAACTTGCGCCGGGCCTTAGTGTCTTTGATGCAACGCGAATCCTTGTCGAGTATCAGCGTGCAAAAGATTACCGAGACGGCGCACATTACCCGGGGGACCTTTTATCTCCACTATAAGGACAAGCAGGACTTTATTCAAACGGCCCTGCAGGATTTTATTGATGATTTGTTTGCCAATGTGATGATTACCCCGCCTGATCGGCGTGCTTCCCGGGTCTTTTCGCTCAAGTGTGCCTTTGCTTACATTGAGCAGAATGCCGATGTGTTTACCGTCTTGTTGGGCAAGTCGGTTGGCGAACGGTTCTATGACCAGCTGTTTGAGCGCTTGCAAGGGGAAATGATGGCCTACGTGCGCGAAACCCGGCTCCCGGTTGACCATAGTGCGGTGCCTTTGGAACTGCAAATTGATTTCGTGGTTTCGGCCGTCTTAGGGGTCATTTCACGATGGTTAGACCAAGGATTGGTTTACACTTCCCGGTATATGACCCTCAACGTGGCTAAAATGCTCAATGGGGCCGAAGGCTTGACGGCCCCGGTAACGACGTTCTTTGATGCCCAACTGCAAGTTGAATTAGGGATCCAACCTGCCTAACTGCTAACGCTGAAAATTTCAGCGTTTTTTTATTGGGAGGGGTTGACGGGGGCGAGCAAGCTTGCTAAAATTTCAATGTTGTATTTGTGAACCAGACAACTACAACCGCACGGTGGTAAGTTTTAAAGCTTTGCGCTGCTTATCCTGGCGAGTCTAAGAATTAAGGAGGTGCACAAAATGTACGCAATTATTGTTACTGGTGGTAAGCAATACAAGGTAGAAGCTGGTCAAGCGATCTACGTTGAAAAGCTGGACGCCCAAGCAGGTGACAAGGTAACTTTTGACAAGGTTGTTTTTGTCGGCGGTGACGACGTTAAGGTTGGGAAGCCATTCGTTGACGGCGCTGCTGTTGAAGGGACGGTTGAAAAGCAAGGCAAGGAAAAGAAGGTTGTAACTTTCAAGTACAAGCCTAAGAAGCACACCCACAACAAGAAGGGTCACCGTCAACCTTACACGAAGGTTATGATTGACGCAATCAACGCCTAAGTGAGTAGAATTTCCGATGATTAAGACGGCGTTCTACCTTAAGGATCAAAAGATTACCCGTTTTAAAATGACAGGACACGCGGACTTTGCCACGGAAGGGTTAGATATTGTGTGTGCCGGGGTTTCGGCTTTGGCCATCAATACCGTTAATAGCTTGGAACGCTTTACGCCCCAAGTTCCCCAAGTGCAAAGTGACAATGTCAACGGTGGCTATCTTGAGGTCACGGAAGTTGGCATGGACGAAAAATCGCAACTCTTGTTAGCGGCGTTTCAAAATGGCATAATTGACATTGCGGAACGCTATGATCAATACATTGAAGTAAAAATGTTTGAGATTTAAAATTCACTGCTGGAGGTGAAAGTAATGCTTATGGAAATGGATCTTCAATTCTTCTCCCACCACAAGGGGGGTGGTTCCACTGCGAACGGCCGGAACTCTGCTGGTCGGCGTTTAGGGACTAAGGCCGCTGATGGTTCCATGGTAACGGCAGGTTCAATCATCTACCGTCAACGTGGGACGCACATCAACCCAGGTGAAAACGTGGGTCGTGGTGGCGACGACACTCTGTTTGCCAAGGTGGACGGCGTTGTTAAGTTTGAACGCTGGGGCCGCAGCAAGCGGAAGGTATCAGTTTACCCAGTTGCTGATGCTGAATAGTGAAAAAGTCGACAGCGTGAGCTGCCGACTTTTTTGTGTTCTAAGGACGAAATGACTGGTTCGTATGCTTGTCAAGCAGCGCGGACGATGGTAAACTATTAAGTGGTAATAACTTCGGAAGGGAGTGAGCAGGGATGCTCGCTCTTTTTATTGCAATTAAACTGGAGGTGAAAAAACTGTGAGTAGTGTAATCGAAACCGTTACGGAACTGGTTAATCCCATTTTGGCTGACCACCAATTTGAACTCTACGACGTGGAATTTGAAAAGGAAGGGCCGAGTTGGTACCTCCGGGTCTACATTGATAAGGACGGCGGGATTACGTTAGAAGACTGTGCGATGGTGAGTGATCAGCTGAGCGCAGCCCTGGATGAATGTGATCCTGATCCGATTCCGCAAGCTTACTTCTTAGAAGTTTCCTCCCCGGGCGCTGAGCGGCCATTGCGCAACGAACGGGATTTTGAACGGGCCGTGAATGACTACATCCACGTTTCGCTCTACCAAGCAATTGAGGGCCACAAGGTCTACGAAGGGACGCTGATTGCTTTGACGGCAACGGAATTGACCTTAGATTACCTTGATAAGACGCGGCACAAGACCGTGGTAATCCCCCGGGATAAAGTCGCCAAGGCCCGCTTGGCAATTAAATTTTAACGCAGTGACAAATCGTGGAATGCGAAGAATAATTAGGAGATAAAAATGGCAGCCAAGAAGAAAAACAATCAATATCAAGAATTGTTGGCAGCGATGGATGTGTTGGAAAAAGAAAAGGGCATCAAAAAAGAAGTGATCGTTGAAGCTTTAACGGATGCCTTAGCCAACGCCTACAAGAAGAACTATGATGACAACAATGCCCGCGTTGAAGCGGTGATCGACGACCGGACGGGGGCCTTTAAGGTCTACGTGTTCAAAAAGGTGGTCGAAGAAGTGGTCAACCCAATTGAAGAAATCAGTTTGCGGGATGCCATGGCAATCAGTCACGGTTACGAATTAGGGGACGACTTGCGTCAAGAAGTTACCCCCGGGGACTTCGGGCGGATTGCGGCCCAAACGGCGAAGAATGTCGTGTTGCAAAAGCTGCGGGAAGAAGAACGGCGGATTGTTTACGAAAAGTACAAGCGCCTGCAAGACGACTTAGTTGACGGTGAAGTAGCGCGTGAAGACAAGCGTTACATCTACGTTGACTTGGGTGATGGGGTCGAAGCGGCAATGAACAAGCACGACCAAATGCCAAACGAACGCTACCGGGTTCACGACCGGGTCCAAGTTTACGTTACCCGGGTCTTGGAAGAAACCCGCGGCCCACAAGTGTTTGTTTCCCGGACGGCGCCCGACCTGTTGAAGCGCTTGTTTGAAAAGGAAGTCCCAGAAATCAGCCAAGGGATCGTTGAAATCAAGGGGATTGTTCGTGAAGCCGGGGACCGGGCAAAGGTCGCCGTCTTCTCCCGGGATGCCAATGTTGACCCGGTTGGGACGTGTGTCGGACCGCGGGGGGCGCGGGTCCAAGCCATCGTCAACCAATTAGGGGGCGAAAACATTGATATCGTCAAGTTCGAAGACGAACCGGAAATGTTTATTCGCAATGCCCTCAACCCCGCTGAAGTTAAAGGGGTATTATTTGACGAAAACAATGGCGAAGTGGAAGAATTAGAACCGATGGGAGAAGATGGTGAAGTGCGGCAACGGGTGCACCATGGTTGCACGGTGATTGTGCCGGACAACCAGCTCTCCTTGGCAATTGGGAAGCGGGGGCAAAATGTTCGCTTAGCGGCCCAACTGACGGGTTACAAATTAGACATTAAGCCATTATCCGAAATGGAAATGCCTGCCGATCAAACGGATGAATTTGCCTTTGACGGTGAATAAATTACTCAATTAACAAACTATTCAAGCAAGCAGCGGGGTGAAAAGAATGAAAAAGAAAAAAGTACCGATGCGCAAAGATATTGTTACTGGTGAGATGATGCCTAAGCGGCAGTTGATCCGGGTCGTAAAGAATAAGGAAGGTGAGGTTTCGCTGGATCCAACTGGTAAGAAGCCTGGCCGTGGGGCCTACGTGGGCATCGATGTGGCGATTGCTGAACGGGCCAAGCGCGAAAAGACCTTTGATAAGGTCTTCGGGGTCACGCTAAACCCTGACTTTTACGATGAATTAATTCAGTACGCTGATCACCAAGCGGCCCGCCAAAAGCTGTTTGGCAATGAATAATCAGCTAAAAATCCTCAACCTCTTAGGCCTGGCTCGCCGGGCCAGCCAAATTACCACGGGCGAAGGCGCAGTGATTAAGGGCTTACGAGCCCACCAAGTCAAATTGGTTTTTCTGGCGCAAGACGCCGGCGCGGCCACGACTAAAAAGGTCACTGACAAGGCGCAAACCTATGGCGCCCCCGTTTGCCAATTGTTTACCAAGCAAGAATTAAGCGGGGCAATTGGTCAAGCCCGGACGGTAATTGGGATCAAGCAGGTGGGGTTTGCAAACCAGTTTCAAAAACTACTTAATCAATAATCAAAAGGGAGCGTGAACCTATGGCTAAGGAACGAATTTACGAATTGGCAAAGGAACTCAAAATGCCAAGCAAGGACCTGGTCAAGCTGGCGAATGATCACGGAATGACGGTGAAAAGCCACATGTCTTCTGTGACGCCGGATCAAGCCAAGCAACTGCGCAGCTTGATGCAACCAGCCGCTAAGCCAACCCCCAAGTCGACGCCAAAACCAGCCTCAACCAAGTCAGCGGCAAAGGCTGAGCAACCAAAGAAGGCCAAACATGATGGGGCGGCCAAGGGTGGTCACGATAAGAAAGCCAACAACGGTGGCAACAACGGGGTTCACTGGTTTGGCAACAAGAACGGGAAGAAAAACAAAAAGGGCAAGAAGAACCGGCAAAACCAACGGATGAAAAATATTCAACCTAAGCAACCAACCCAACGTAAGGATAAGCCGCTGCCAGACGTATTAGAATACACGGATGGGATGAACGCCCAAGACTTGGCTAAAGTCTTACACCGGCCAGCCGCAGAAATTGTCAAGAAGCTCTTTATGCTGGGGGTTATGGTGAACCAAAATCAATCCCTGGAAAAGGACACGATTGAAATCCTGGCGGCCGATTACGGAATTGAAGCAAAGGAAAAGGTCCAAGAAGATATCGCTGACTTGGATCGGTTCTTTGACGTGGCGGATCAAGATGAAGCTAAATTAGTTTCGCGGCCACCGGTTGTGACGGTTATGGGTCACGTTGACCACGGGAAGACGACCTTGTTGGACAACATTCGTCACTCCCACGTGACGGCCCAAGAAGCCGGGGGGATTACGCAGGCCATCGGGGCGTACCAAGTTAACTACAACGACCAAGTGATTACCTTCTTGGACACGCCGGGGCACGCGGCCTTCTCTGAAATGCGGGCCCGGGGGGCCAATATCACCGACATTACGGTCTTAGTGGTCGCAGCTGACGACGGGGTAATGCCGCAAACGATCGAAGCCATCAACCACGCCAAAGCAGCCGAAACGCCAATTATTGTGGCGGTCAACAAGGTTGATAAGCCCGGCGCTAACCCCGACAACGTGACGACCCAACTGACGGAATACGGTTTAATTCCGGAAGACTGGGGTGGGGACACGATCTTTGTTCAAATTTCCGCGAAGTTTGGGAAGAACATTGATGAGCTGTTGGACATGATTCTGCTGCAAGCCGAAATGTTGGAATTAAAGGCCAACCCCGACCAACGGGCCGTCGGGACGGTGGTCGAAGCCCAATTGGACCAAGGCCGCGGCCCCGTGGCGACCCTCTTGGTTCAACAAGGGACGTTACACGTCGGGGACCCAATCGTGGTCGGCAATACCTTTGGTCGGGTGCGGACGATGACCAACGAAAATGGGCGGCGGATCAAGGAAGCCACGCCATCGACGCCGGTGGAAATTACCGGGTTAAACGCCGTCCCAGAAGCCGGGGATCGCTTTGTGGTCTTTGAAGATGAAAAAACGGCCCGGGCGGCCGGGGAAGAACGTGCTAAGCGGGCGCAAGACGAAGAACGGGCCCGGACCAGCCACGTTACCTTGGATAACCTGTTTGCCACGATGCAAAAGGGCCAAATGAAGTCCTTGCCGATCATTATTAAGGCTGACGTCCAAGGCTCCGTTGAAGCCTTGGCCCAAAGTCTACAAAAGATTAAGGTTGACGGGGTCCGGGTGGACATTATTCACAAGGCCGTTGGGGCGATCAATGAATCTGACGTGACCCTGGCCGAAGCCTCCAACGCCGTTATCATTGGCTTTAATGTTCGCCCAACGCCAAATGCCAAGAGCGAAGCAGATGCCAACCAAATCGACATTCGGTTGCACCGGGTGATCTACAAGGCGATTGAAGAAGTCGAAGACGCCATGAAGGGGATGCTTGAACCGGTTTACGAAGAAGAGACGATCGGGCAAGTTGAAGTGCGGCAGATTTACAAGGCTTCCAAGATCGGGACGATTGCCGGTGGGATGGTCACGTCCGGGAAGATTACGCGCGATGCCAAGGTGCGCTTAGTGCGTGATGGGGTCGTGATCTACGATGGCGAACTGGGCAGCTTGAAGCGCTTCAAGGATGATGTCAAGGAAGTCAAGCAAGGTTACGAATGTGGTTTGACGATTCAAAACTACAACGACATCAAGGAAATGGATGTTATCGAAGCTTACCAAATGAAAGAAGTACCGGTTGAATAATTGACCAGTGAATCACTTTGAAATGAAGGGAGGCAGCTTATGCCAAACAAACGTTACCGGGCAGAACGCTTGGCGCAATTGATCCAGCGTGAAGTGGACGATATTTTGTTAAAGCGGGTCCGGGATCCCCGGGTCCAAGACGTCACGATTACCGGGGTGGATGTGACCGGTGATTTGCAACAAGCGACGATTTATTATAGCTTGTTGTCTGATAAGGCTTCCGTAAACGAAAAAGCGCAAGCCGGGTTGGATAAGGCGACCGGCTTAGTACGGAGTGAATTGGGACCACGTTTGAATATTTTTAAAGTGCCCCAGATTCGGTTTGAAAAAGATGCTTCCGTTGCATACGGCAATCGCATTGATGAGTTGCTGCGGGAACTGCACCGGAAAAACGAGCTCTAATTAACTTATTCAGGCGGTGCTGACGCGGGTTGGCACCGCCTTTTGCTTAAGCGAAAGGAAGAATGAGATGGACGGAATTATTCCACTGTATAAAGAACGCGGCATGACCAGCTTTGATGCCGTAAGTCGGTTGCGCCGCATTTTACATGAAAAAAAGATTGGCCATTCGGGGACCTTGGATCCCGAGGTGGCCGGGGTCTTGCCAATTTGTGTGGGCAAAGCCACGAAGCTGGTTGACCTGCTGATGGCCTCAGGAAAACAATACGCCGGTGAGCTGTTAATCGGGCAAGCGACGGAAACGGAGGACCTAACTGGTAAAGTCATCGCTACGGCCCCGGTGACGGTCCCGATTCCGGCCGCCACGATTGAAGCGGCGATGCAAAAAATGGTGGGGCCGCTGACCCAAATTCCACCGATGTATTCGGCGGTGAAAGTGAACGGTAAGCGCCTGTATGAATATGCCCGGGCGGGCGAAACCGTTGAGCGCCCCAAGCGGCAAGTGACGATTACCAGTTTTAAGTTGACGGCGACAAGTTATGATTCGGCCACCCAAACCCAACGGGTCCGCTTCATCGTGGATTGTTCCAAGGGGACCTACGTGCGCACCTTGGTGGTGGATCTGGCGAAAGCCTTGGGCTACCCGGGAACGATGGCCAGCTTAACCCGGTTAAAAAGCGGGGGGTTTGAACTGGACCAAACCTTAAGCTTGGCTGATGTCCAAGATCAGATGAGTGCCCAATTACTAAATCTCTATCCGCTAGCCTACGCCGTGCGTGACTGGCCTGCCCACGAATTGACGCCGGAACAGTGGCAAACGGTGAAACACGGGGGCTGGTTGCCCCAGGCCAGTCTTGACCAACGGCCCGCGCAAGTGGCATTATTTTATCAACAGCGGCTGCGGGCCTTGTACCAACTAAAGGGGACGGTCTACAAGCCATTGAAGATGATTGATTTAGACGAGGATTAAGCAATGGAAGTATACCGAATTCATCATCCCTTACAAACTGATCAATTGCCAGCGGGACCGGTGGTCTTGGCAATGGGTTTTTTTGATGGGGTTCACCGGGGCCATCAGGCGGTGATCCAACGTGCGCAAGTTGAAGCGCGGCAACGAAATTTGCCGCTGGCGGTTTTGACCTATGACAAGTTGCCGGGGATTGTCTACTCAGCTTTTCCGGCGGGCGTCCATTATCTAACCACGCCGGAGCGTAAATTAGAATTGCTGGCGCAACAAGGGGTTGACCGGGTCTACCTAGTCGATTTTACGGCGCGGTTTGGGGCCCTTTCCCCGCAGGCCTTTGTGGATCAGTACTTGGTGGCCATGGGGGCGGTGGTCGTTGTTGCGGGCTTTGATCACACTTATGGGCCCAAGGATGTGGCGACCATGGCCCGCCTGCCCTTTTATGCGGCAGGGCGCTTTAAAGTAATTGAAGTGACCGAGCAAAGTGCGGGGGCGGAAAAAATCAGCTCAACCCGGATCCGCCACTTGATTGACGAAGGGCAAGTGCAAGCAGCGAATGCTTTGCTGGGGTATCATTACCAAACGACGGGCATTGTCGTCCATGGCTTTGCCCGTGGACGGACCTTAGGCTTTCCGACCGCTAACGTGGCTTGGGATCCGGCGGAGCGCTTGCCAAGCGTCGGGGTGTATGCGGTCCGCTTTTGGGTTGATGGCCACTGGTACCCGGGAATGGCCAGCGTGGGCTATAACGTGACCTTTGGCGAGCATAATCAAAAGACGATTGAGGTCTACCTCTTTGACTTTGCGGCCAATATTTATGGTGAGCACGTGAAAGTCGAATGGGTACAACGGTTGCGCGGTGAAGAGAAATTTGCTGACGTGGCCGGGCTGGTGGCACAATTGCACGCGGATGAACGCGCGGCCCGCCAAATTTTAGCTTAAAGTTATTAACCGGGAGGGCGTAATCGCTGATGTGGTGGCGCCCTCCCGGTTGTCGTTCAGGGGATTAATTGAATCTTAAGTAAAGCACCATAAAGTGGTTAGAATTTTAGGGTTTAATGGGGATAAAACCAGTTAAGGGGATGACAGGATGGAGAAATTAATTGTCCAAAAGTTTAGTGGCAAGGTCATGCAAGACGTGACGACCCGCCAATTGGCAATCCGTCAGGTAAAAGAAGTCCTCGCGACGGGCCACCGGGTAATTGCGGTGGTTTCGGCCCCTAAGGGACCCGCCCAACCGTATGCAACGGCTAGCCTGGAAAAGTTGGTAGGGGGTGACTTTAGTGCTTTACAACCGCGTGAATTAGCCCAGTTGGTCGGCACGGGGGAAGTGATTGCGATGTCCTTGATGGTCAACGAAATGCGTCAGCAAGGCTTAAACGTGGTAGGGCTAACCGGGCCGCAAGCGGGGATCTATACTAACGAGCATTATCAAAAAGCCCAAATTGCGCGCTTGGATAAGCAACCAATTGAGCAGGCCTTTGCCGCCGCTGCGCAGGTCGTCGTGGTGGCCGGCTTTCAAGGCCAAAATGCGGCGGGACAATTAACAACCCTGGAAGTGGGCGGCTCGGACATTACGGCGGCGGTCTTAGCGGCAGCTTTTGGGGCCCAACGGTTGGATTTTTTTGTCGATGTGAGTCCGGCGAAGTCACTGCGGTTAAAGCAAGTCACGGGGCCGACGTTAACGACGACTTTGACCTATCAACAATTGGTGCATTCGGCCGGGGCGCAGGTAATCCATCCCCAAGCGCTGAGTATTGCCCAGCAAGCGGCTTTGCCATTACGCTTGCAACTGGTCAATCGCCAAGGTGAAGCCACCTGGACGATTGTGAAACCCGCTTAAACCAAACGCCCAGCTTTCATGGTGGTGAAGGCTGGGCGTTTATAGTCTATTAATGCCGCTTACTACGGTGGCTGGCAGTCCCTTTGATTTTGTGCACTTGGGTTTTAAAGTGCGGGTGGGTACCAGGGTCTAATTTAAAGTGGCGCAACTTCCCGGGAAAGGGCCGCCCGCTAAAGCGAATCCCCGACCACGATTGCATCGCTGCCGTCATCGTTTGCAAGCCCGTCAACAGTTTGGGATCGCCGGCTTGTTCGGCGGCGGTTTTGATGTCGGTTTGCAGCCGGGTTAGTAAATTCAGGTGGTAGGTCACTAATTCTTGGGTGAGGGGGGCATTACGGTATTGATTAAAGAGCTTTTGAATCAGCTCCATGGCTTCGATGGCACTTTGGGGCTTGATATAGCGGGCTTTTTCTTGTGACATAAAATTTCTCCAAATACTTTGACTTTTATTGACTTTTACCGGTGAGGTTGGTATATTATTAATTGTGTTTAGCACTTAGCAACCAAGAGTGCTAAAAGGAAGTGATGAGATGCTAACACAACGGCAAGAGTTGATCCTCCAGGCGATTGTACGTCAGTTCACCGTCACTGGTCAACCGGTCGGCTCCAAGCTTTTGGCGGAGGTATTGCCTTTTAAAGTCAGTTCGGCGACGATTCGTAATGAAATGGTGGTCCTCGAACATGAAGGGCTGGTGAAAAAGGAACATTCTTCTTCGGGACGGGTGCCCTCCAAGCAGGGGTATCGCTATTATGTTGATCACCTCTTGGATCCAGCGATGATTTCCGCAACGGATTCGGCAATGATTCACAATTCCTTAGGGACGGAATTCCAAAAGATTGATGAAATTGTTTCCCATTCGGCAGAGATCTTATCCAACTTGACGTCATATACCGCGTTTACCCTGAAGCCCGAACAGCAAAATGTGCGGTTGAGTGGGTTTCGATTGGTGGACCTGGGGAATTCCCGCGTCTTGGGGATTTTAGTGACGGATAGTGGCGAAGTTGAAAGCCAATCCTTTACGATTCCCAAACGCGTTGATCCAGAAGCGTTGGAAGCAGTGATCCGCTTGATTAATGATCAGTTGGTGGGCTTGCCACTGACTGAAGTGGTCAAGCGCCTCAATCAAGACATTCCGGTGCAGCTGACCCAGTATTTGGCGCAGCCAGAAGGGTTCTTGCGGATCTTTGATACGGTGGTGAACCGGGCTGCCGGCGAGCGCTTTTACGTTGGTGGCCGGTTTAATCTCTTGGGAATGGACGAGCATAAGGATGGCAAAGCGATGAAGGCGATTTATGAATTGCTGGACCAAAGTGAGCGTTTGTCGTCGATGATTGATCTGGATACCGCGGGTGATGAGGTGACCGTCAAGATTGGTTCGGAAATCGCCAAGGATAAGCTGTTAGATGACTATGCGCTGATCACGGCGAAGTATCAGGTTGATCAATATGGGGAAGGCATCATTGCCGTCTTAGGACCGGCGCAAATGTCGTATGCCCGCACGATTGGCTTGGTGGATGCCTTTCGCCATGAACTTGCAAAACGGTTGTTAAACTACTATCATCATTACTATGATTCCTAGGAGGGGTTAGATGGCAGAAGAAAAGCAAGCGGCACAACAATCCGCCGCTCAAGCAGCAGAGACTGCGGCGCAAGCCGAGGAAGCAACGACCGAAGCGCAAGCCGCATCCGCAGAAGAGCAACAAACGGACTTGGCCAAGCAAGTGGCAGACTTACAAGCACAGATCGCGGAAAAAGACGACCAGTACTTGCGGGCCCAAGCTGAAATTCAAAACATGACCAAGCGTTTTGCCAAGGAACGCGAAGGACTGTTAAAATACGATGGGCAAGACCTCGCCAAGGGGATTTTGCCGGTCTTAGATAATTTGAAGCGGGCTTTGGAAATTGAAGTGACCGACGAAAGCGGCCAACAATTGAAAAAGGGCATTCAAATGGTTCACGATCACCTGGAAAAAGCTTTGCAGGACCATGGGGTAACAGAAATCGACGCGCTTAACAAGCCGTTTGATCCCCAAACCTCCCAAGCGGTTCAAACAGTACCGGTTGCGGATGGTCAAACACCGGACACGGTAGTCCAAGTCCTGCAAGCGGGCTACGTGTTAAAGGACCGGGTACTCCGGCCCGCCATGGTGATTGTTGCACAATAATTTTAGAAAAAAGAAGGTAAGAAAATGGCAAGTAACAAGATTATCGGGATTGACCTCGGGACGACCAATTCTGCCGTTGCCGTAATGGAAGGTAACGAACCAAAGATTATTACCAACCCTGAAGGGGGCCGGACGACCCCGTCCGTAGTTTCCTTTAAGAACGGGGAAGTTCAAGTTGGGGAAGTGGCCAAGCGCCAAGCAATTACCAACCCGAACACGATTAAGTCGATCAAGAGCCACATGGGTGAAGCCGGCTACACGGTTGACATTGAAGGGAAGCAATACACGCCGCAAGAAATTTCAGCGATGATTTTGCAATACCTGAAGAAGTATGCCGAAGACTACATTGGCGACACGGTGACGCAAGCTGTCATCACGGTGCCAGCCTACTTTAACGATGCTCAACGGCAAGCAACGAAGGATGCCGGGAAGATTGCCGGTTTGGACGTGAAGCGGATCATTAACGAACCAACTGCTTCATCGTTGGCTTACGGCTTAGACAAGCAAGAAAAAGATGAAAAGATCCTGGTTTACGACCTTGGTGGGGGGACGTTTGACGTTTCCATCCTTGAATTAGGGGACGGGGTCTTCCAAGTCTTGTCCACGAACGGGGACACGCACCTTGGTGGGGACGACTTTGACCAAAAGATCATGGATTGGCTGGTCGCTGAATTTAAGGCTGAAAACGGGATTGACCTGTCCCAAGACAAGATGGCCTTGCAACGGCTGAAGGATGCCGCTGAAAAGGCAAAGAAGGATCTGTCCGGGGTGCAAGAAGCGCAAATCAGCCTGCCATTTATCACGTCTGGTGAAAATGGCCCCCTGCACTTGGAAAAGACGTTGACCCGGGCCCAATTCAACCAACTGACGAACGATCTGGTGGAACGGACCAAGCAACCAGTCCTCAACGCGATGAAGGATGCGGACTTGACCTTCGCTGACATCGATGAAGTGATCTTAAACGGTGGTTCAACGCGGATTCCAGCCGTACAAGAAATGGTAAAGGAATTGACGGGCAAGGAACCAAACCACTCCATCAACCCAGACGAAGCCGTGGCCTTAGGGGCTGCCGTTCAAGGTGGGGTCCTGACCGGGGACGTTAAAGACGTGGTTCTGCTGGACGTTACGCCACTGTCCCTGGGGATTGAAACCATGGGTGGGGTCTTCACGAAGTTGATTGACCGCAACACCACGATTCCAACTTCCAAGAGTCAAATCTTCTCCACGGCCGCTGATAACCAACCAGCCGTTGATATCCATGTTCTGCAAGGGGAACGGCCGATGGCAGCGGACAACAAGACGCTGGGGAACTTCCAATTGACGGATATTCCGCCTGCACCACGTGGGGTGCCACAAATCAAGGTGACCTTTGATATCGACAAGAACGGGATTGTAAATGTTTCGGCCGAAGACCAAGGGACGCACAAGAAGCAAAACATTACGATTAAGTCCAACTCCGGCTTATCCGACGAAGAAATCGAACGGATGAAGAAGGATGCCGAAGCCAACGCCGAAGCCGACAAGAAGAAGAAGGAAGAAGCCGATGTTCGCAACGAAACGGATCAACTGCTCTTCCAAACCGACAAGACCTTAAAGGAATTGGACGGCAAGGTTTCCGCTGACGAAATTCAAAAGGCCAAGGACGCCAAGGAAGAATTACAAAAGGCCAAGGATGCCAACGACATTGAAGCCATGAAGGCCAAGAAGGATGACTTAAACAAGATTATCCAAGACTTGACGGTTAAGCTTTACCAACAAGCCCAAGAACAAAACGGGGCAGCGGGGCAAGGCAACCCAACTTCTGGCAATGACAATGGGCAAGGCAACAACGATGGCAAGACGGTTGATGGTGATTTTGAAGAAGTCAACCCAGACCAAAAGTAAGCTGGTGACCGGCTAGGCAAAAGAGGTTGAGTAGCTACCCAACCTCTTTTGTGAGTTATCAAGTTGTGGTGCGAGGACCAGCGGAATTGATCACAGCAAAGTTGAAGGGGAAAAAGCATGGCAGAGAAAGATTACTACGACATTTTGGGCGTCAAAAAGGATGCTTCGGACGCTGAAATTAAGCGGGCTTACCGGAAATTAGCGGCGAAGTACCACCCGGATGTCAATCATGAACCAGGGGCGGAACAAAAGTTTAAAGACATTAATGAAGCTTACGAAACGCTGAGTGATGCCCAAAAGCGGTCCCAATACGATCAGTTTGGCTCCGCTGGCCCCCAAGGGGGCTTTGGCGGACAAGGCTTTGGGCAAGGCTTTGGCGGTGCGCAAGGGTTTGGTGATTTTTCTGATCTCTTTGGGGACCTCTTTGGCGGTGGCCGGCGGCGCGATCCGCGGGCGCCACAACAAGGGCGTGATCTGCAATACACGATGACCCTGGAATTTATGGACGCGATCAAGGGGAAGGCAACGACGATCAAGTACAATCGCGATGCCCAATGCGACGTTTGTCACGGAACTGGGGCCAAGCCGGGCAAAAGTCCGGTCACTTGTCACCAATGTGGCGGCCAAGGCTACATCTTGCACCAACGGCAAACGATGATGGGGATGATGCAATCCCAAGAAGTTTGTCCGACTTGTCATGGGACCGGTCAGGAAGTCCAACCGGGGGACCAATGTACCAAGTGTCATGGCGCAGGTCACGTGAGTGAACGGCATGAATTAAAGGTGAAGGTGCCAGCCGGGGTTGACGATGGCCAACAAATGCGCTTGCAAGGCCAAGGGGAAGTTGGCCAAAACGGTGGCCCGTACGGGGACTTATACATTGTCTTTCGGGTGACGCCAAGTCGGGACTTCCGGCGGGATGGCACGACGATTTATGTCGACCAAGATATTTCGTTTACCCAAGCGGCCCTTGGTGACAAAATCAAGGTTAAGACCGTCCACGGTGATGTTGATTTAAAGATTCCGGCCGGGACGGAATCCGAAACCAACTTCCGCTTGCGGGGGAAAGGGGTGCCATTTGTCAACGGTAAAGGGGTCGGTGATGAACACGTTACCGTCCACGTTAAGACACCGCAAAACCTCAACAAGCGGCAAAAAGAAGCTTTGTTGGCCTTCGCGGCGGCTTCTGGTGAAGACGTGAAGGGTTACAAAGGCGGTTTCTTTGATAAGCTGCGCGATGCCTTTGATGACTAAATTTGAATTGGGGACTGGACTTAACCGGTCCCTTTTTCTTTGTCCGTTAAATTTTGGTATACTAAATAGTTAGAAAATGCGATAAGAAAGTGAGCCTGGTGAAATGGATTTAGCAGCAATGAAGGAACGCCAAAAACGGATCCGCAATTTTTCGATTGTCGCCCACATTGATCATGGGAAATCGACCTTAGCAGACCGGATTTTGGAAATGACGGATACAATCAGTAAGCGGGAAATGAAAAATCAGATCCTGGATGACATGCCATTAGAGCGGGAACGGGGGATTACGATCAAGTTAAACGCGGTGGCGTTAACTTACCATGCCAAAGATGGCCAGGATTATATTTTCCACTTGATTGACACCCCCGGGCACGTCGACTTCTCGTATGAGGTATCACGTTCGTTAGCCGCTTGTGAGGGGGCCCTGTTAGTGGTGGACTCAACACAAGGGGTCGAAGCCCAGACCCTGGCCAATGTATATTTGGCCCTTGATAATGACCTGGCAATTTTGCCGATTATCAATAAGGTGGACTTGCCCTCCGCTGATCCGGCAGGGACGCGGCAACAAATTGAAGATGAAATCGGGTTGGAAACGGATGAAGCCGTCGATATTAGTGCGAAGACCGGGGTCGGGGTCGCCGAAGTCTTAGAAAAAATTATCCATGACGTCCCGGCACCGACGGGCGACTTGGCCGCGCCGCTGAAAGCCTTGATTTTTGATTCGAAGTATGATGACTACCGCGGGGTGGTCTTATCGATCCGGGTCTTTGAAGGGACCGTTAAGAAGGGGGATCGGATCAAATTAATGAACAGCGGGGCTGAATACGAAGTGGCGGAAGTGGGGATCAACTCCCCTAAGCCCCTGGCGCGGGATGTCTTGATGGCAGGGGACGTCGGTTACATTACGGCCGCGATTAAAGACATTAAAGACACCCAAGTTGGGGATACCGTGACGTCAGCCGCCCAGCCAACCAGTGACGCTTTGGCTGGTTACCGCCAGATGACGCCCATGGTTTATGCCGGGCTGTACCCGACGGATAACGCCAAGTTTAATGACTTGCGGGAAGCCCTGGAAAAATTACAACTAAACGATGCGGCACTGACCTTTGAACCCGAATCTTCGCAGGCCTTGGGCTTTGGGTTCCGGTGCGGTTTTTTGGGCTTATTGCACATGGATGTGGTCCAAGAACGGCTGGAGCGGGAATTTGATTTGGATTTGATTACGACGGCGCCTTCGGTAACCTACCACGTTGACCTGCATGATCAGACCACCAAGGCGGTGGAAAATCCCGCGGAAATGCCCGATGTGTCAGCGATTAAGGACATTAAAGAACCCTATGTCAAAGCCTCAATCATGGTGCCCAATGATTACGTGGGGGCGGTGATGGAATTGTGCCAACGCAAGCGGGGCCAATTTGATACGATGGAATACCTGAGTGATACCCGGGTCAACGTAATTTACCATATTCCGCTGGCCGAAATTATCTATGATTTCTTTGACAAATTGAAGTCCAGTACCCACGGGTATGCCTCCCTGGATTACGAAGTGGATGATTACCGGGAAAGTGACCTGGTCAAAATCGATATTCTGTTGAATGGGGACCGGGTCGATGCCTTGAGCTTCATTACCCACCGCGACTTTGCGGCCGAACGGGGCCGTGAAATTGCGGCCAAGTTAAAGAAGATTATTCCGCGGCAAAACTTTGAAATTCCAATTCAAGCGGCAATTGGGTCCAAGATTATTGCCCGGACGACGATCAAAGCTTACCGTAAGGACGTTACGGCCCGGATCCACACGGGGGATCCGGACCGGCGGGCCAAGCTGCTAGACAAGCAAAAACGGGGCAAGAAGCGGATGAAGGCCGTCGGCAAGGTCGAAATTCCGCAGAAAGCCTTTATGGCGGTCTTGCAAACCGACGAAGAAGTCGAAGGCAAGTAACCGCCCGCCCCTAATATCGGAAACAAGAAGCGGTGGCCCCAAAGCGCGGGCGGCCGCTTTCATCGTTGCTTAGTGAGAGGAAATATGACACGAATTGAACGTTTACAACAACAATTACCGACCCTGTACCTCGACGCCTTGTTAGTTACCGATGCAACGAATATCTTTTATTTGACCGGCTTTTCGTTAACGGCGGGGGATGGCGCCTTACTGATTACGGCGACCCAGGCCATCTTAGTGACTGATGATCGCTATGCGCAAGCACTGCGGGAGTTTGCGACGACGGAAGTGACCGGCTTGATTACCCGCGATTACTACGGCAGCATTAATGAACTTTTGGAAAAACAGGGCTTAATGGTCCTAGGCTTTGAAACCAGTCTGAGTTATGAAGTCTACGACCAGTTGGATGAATTAATGACGGCGGATTTGGTACCGTGCCGGGGCCTGATTGAACAAGCGCGGGCCGAAAAGGACAGTCATGAAGTCGCCAAGCTACGGGCGGCCGCGCAACTGCACGATCAGGCCTTCGAATATTTGCTTGGGATCTTGCAACCCGGGTTGAGTGAACAAGCGGTGGCGAACCGGTTGGACTTTTGGATGAAAGAACATGGGGCCACGGCCGCCTCCTTTCCGCCGATTGTAGCTTCGGGGCCGAATGCGGCCAAGCCCCATGCGACCGTCTCGCCGCGCAAAATTGCCGCTGGGGATGTGGTGACGCTTGATTTTGGCTATTGGGTTGATGGTTATACCGCGGATTTGACCCGGACGGTGGCCGTGGGGGAACCCGATTTTGAATTTAAAGCGGTCTATGAATTGGTAAACCAAGCTCGCCAAGCGGTGATTGAAAAAATCACGGCGGGTGCCAATGGGGCCGCTCTGGATGCCGCCGGGCGGCAGTTGATTGAAGCGGCGGGGTACGGTGATGAATTTCAGCATGGCATGGGCCACGGGATTGGCTTAACGGTGCATGAATTACCGGCCAGCTATGGCCCAGCAACCACGCAAGTACGCTTAAAGCACAACCAAGTCATTACCGTTGAACCCGGCATTTATTTACCGGGCTTGTTTGGGGTTCGAATTGAAGATGACGTTTTGGTAACGCATGGTGGTCATGAAGTGCTGACCCATGCCCCTACGGAATTGCTGGTGCTCAAATAGCGAAGCATGAGTTGATTTTTAGTGGGATCTAGTGCACAATAAAATAGATATAGTGCGAACTTCTGGCTGTTCCAAAAGCTTCGCCGTTCACGGAAAGTGAATTGATAATAAATGGAGGATTTAAGCATGGCAGAAGATTCAACCATTATCTTGAATGCGAACGACCAGGCCCTGGGCGAAATTCAAATTGCGCCCCGTGTCTTGGAATTTATCGCTGGGATTGCCGCCAGCCAAATTGAAGGCGTCGCCCGGATGCACGGCTCCTTTGCCAATAACGTTGGCGAATTACTAGGGCGTTCGGACCACCGGCGGGGGGTCAAAGTAACCGTTAAAGACGATCAGTTGACCTTGGACGTGGCCGTTTACTTAACCTACGGGGCCGCGGTACCCAAGGTAGCGGCTCAGATTCAAGACCGGGTGAAGCAACAGATTGCACTGATGACCGACCTGACCGTAACCGAAGTCAATGTCCACGTGCAAGGCATCATCACGGAAAAGGAAGCCCAAGCCTTTGACCCTGATAACTTATTTGAACAAGAAGAAAGTAATGGTGAAGAGTAGTGAGTTTTAGTCGGCACCGGATTCGGGTAGCAGCCTTTCAAGCCTTGTTTGCTTTAGCAACTACCCCGGATGCAGAGAAGAGTGAATTGTACCAAGAAGTTTTGCCCTTGAAGGAAGGCGAAAGTGCCCCCGCTTTTTTAAGCGAATTAGTCGAGGGGGTTCTGACTCACCAAGCGGAATTGGATGCGCTGATTGAAGCCCACTTGGCAGCGGGTTGGAGTCTGGCCCGGCTAGCCCGGCCCAACCTGGTGATTTTACGGTTAGCAACCTTTGAACTGCGCTACAATTCAACGGTTCCTGCGGCAGTCGTAATCAATGAAGCCTTGCAATTGGCCAAGGATTTCAGCGATGAACCGTCGCGGAAGTTTATTAATGGGGTCCTGGGCAGTTTGGAAAAGGAAATGCCCCAGGATTAACAAATTGCGTTTAGTGACGAGGTTTTTGCGAAGAGTACGCAGGCCTCGTCTTTTTGCTAGCGAAAGGGGATTGGACACATGGCAACTTTAATTGATGGTAAGCGCCTCGCTCAGCTGGAAAATGATAAGACGGCGCGCCGGGTCGCCGCCTTGCGCGCAAGCGGGATCACCCCCGGCTTAGCCGTAATTTTGGTGGGGGACGACCCTGCCAGCCAGGTTTACGTACGCAGCAAACAACGAAAAGCGCGGGAATTAGGGATTTACTCGGTGCAAACCACCTTACCGGCCACGGCGCAACAAGCCGAGGTGGCGGCCGTCATTGATGCTTATAACCACGATGAGCGGATTCATGCCATCCTGGTCCAATCGCCATTGCCGGCGCATTTGGATGAACAAGCGTTAGTTGCCATGATCGACCCGGCTAAGGACGTGGATGGTTTTCATCCCTTGAATGTGGGGAAGCTGTACAATCATTTGCCAGGGCATTACCCGGTGGCCTGCACCCCGCGGGGGATCATTACGATGCTTGATACGTTGAATTTTGAATACGCGGGCGCGCGGGCCGTGATTGTGGGGCGCAGTATTTTAGTTGGCCGGCCCCTGCAAGCCTTGCTGGTGAACCGCAATGCGACAGTAACGATGATCGGCCGCCGGACCAAGGCGGCGGCGGCCTTGATGAAGACGGCGGATCTGTTAGTCGTCGCCGCGGGGCAACCACAACTGGTAACGGCCGCGATGGTTAAACCCGGCGCCGTCGTGATTGATGTCGGGATCAACCGCTTGGCGGATGGCCATTTGGTTGGCGACGTGGACTTTGCGGCCGTTGAACCTCTCGCCCAAGCCATCACCCCCGTTCCGGGTGGGGTCGGCCCAATGACGATTGCCAGTTTGATGACCCAAACGGTCGATTTAGCGGAATGGAGTCAGACCGATGCCTAAGGATCAACCATTAACCGTGGGCCAATTGACCCGCTACATTAACCGGAAGTTTGAAGCGGATCCCTACTTGAACAGCCGGCATTTATGGTTGGTGGGGGAATTGACGGATTACCGTCCTTCCAGTCGCCACCAGTACTTTGCCCTCAAAGACGATGATGAAACGTTGGCTGCCAAGGATCGGTTTAAGATCAAGGCCGTCATGTTTCAGAGTGCGTTTGCGAAGGTTCATGTCCAATTAGAAAACGGAATGAAGGTCTTGGTTCGGGGCCGGGTCGCCGTTTACCCCAACCACGGGGAGTACCAGTTTTATGTGGATCACCTCGAACCGGTTGGGGTCGGGAGCTTACAGGTGGCCTTTGAGCAAATGTACCACAAATTAAGCCAGGAAGGCTTGTTTGAGCGACCGAAACGGCCAGTGCGGCCGTTTCCCCGGCGCGTGGCGATCGTAACCAGTAATGATGCGGCCGTTAAGCACGATTTGATCACCACCTTTCGCCGGCGCAATCCCTTGATCCAGTTGGTTTTTTATGCCACGAAGGTCCAAGGGGACGACGCGGCGCCAATGATTGCGCGCCAAATTGCGCGGGCCAACGCGGATGGCGATTACGATACCCTGATTGTTGCCCGCGGTGGGGGTTCGCGGGGGGACCTTTGGGCGTTTAATGAAGAAGTGGTTGGCCGCGCAATTGCGGAATCGCAAATTCCGGTGATTTCATCCGTGGGGCATGAAACGGATACGACGATTGCCGACTTGGCCGCTGATCAGCGCGCGGCGACGCCAACTGCGGCAGCGGTGCAAGCGTCGGCCTGGCTATTGACGGATGTCAAAGCGGAGTTGAAAAACCAGCAAGCCAATTTGGTTTGGAGCGTCCAGACCAAATTACAAATGGCTACGCAAGCACTGACGACGTTAAGGCAGACTTCCCCGTTGGCACAGCCCGCGCGGCTGTTGGAACGCCCCAGTCAGCAATTAGATGATGCCCAAACCGCCTTGCGGCAAGCGCAGGCCCAACGCTTGCAACGGGCGCAACAGCAATTAACCAGGCTGCTCAACCAGCTTCAGTTGGTATCACCACAGAATAATTTAAAGCGCAATCAGCTAGAGTTAACGCACCAGCAAACCGCCCTGCGCCAAGCGATGCACGCGCGGCTGCAAAGCGCGCAACAAGCCCTGGCCCAAGCCGCTGGCCAGTTGGATGCCCTCAGTCCCTTGAAGGTATTGCACCGGGGGTACAGCTACGTTACGAAGGCTTCGCAAGTGGTTAGTGCGCAGGATTTGGCACCAAGTGACCAGTTGGAATTGCATTTTTACGATGGGCAAGCAACGGTGACGGTCGAAGAAGTTCGAAAGGAAACAGAAAATGGCAACTAAACAGGCAGATGCAACTTTTGAAGAACAAATGGCCCAATTACAAACGATTGTGGGCCACCTCCAGAACGGTCAATTAAGTTTGGACGATTCCATTAAGGAATTTCAGACGGGGATGCAATTGGCGCAAGCGATGCAAACGCAGTTGGATCACGCGCAAGCAACGTTAGCCCAATTAGTGGACGAAAATGGGAATATGCAAGCCGCCGAACAAGCTGGTGACGATTTAAGCAACAATGGCGTGCAAAACCAGGGTTACCGGTCTGAGTTTGCCCGGCCTGAAACGGATTAAGGGAGGAAACCTGTGCATAAGCTTTCAGAATTACAAACCCTGATCAATGACTACTTAGCGGCGCATTTGGCGGTCGATGTCGATCAACCCCAATTGCAAGCGGCAATGGCCTACTCCCTGTTGGCGGGTGGCAAACGGTTGCGGCCCGCCCTGACTTTGGGGGTGGCTGAACTGTTGGGCCAGGAATTAACCCCCGCGGTGGTCAAGGCCGCGTGTGCCGTCGAATTATTACACACTTATTCTTTGATTCATGATGATTTGCCGGCAATGGATAACGATGATTTACGGCGGGGGGTGCCGACGAACCACAAAAAATTTGGGGCCGGGATGGCAACCTTAGCCGGGGATGGTTTGTTAACGTTGGCCTTTACTTGGTTGACGGAAAACGAGCTGCCCCTGACCACGCAGGTGCAACTGGTGAAGAGTTTGGCGCGGGCCGCGGGACCAGCTGGCATGGTGGCGGGGCAAGCGAAGGACATTGAGGGCGAAAAAGAAGAGCTGACCTTGGGCCAGTTACAAACGGTTCACGCCCAAAAGACCGGGGCTTTACTGGCTTACGCGGTCGTGGCCGGTGGGATGATTGCCCAAGCCACCCCGCAGGTAATTGGCGACCTGTTCGCCTTCGGTAAGGCCTATGGATTGGCCTTTCAAATCCAGGATGATTTGTTGGATGTGACCGCAACCAGTGCGGAAGTTGGCAAGGAAGTTCACCGGGATGCGGCCGCGCACAAAAATACCTACCCGGGACTGTTAGGATTGGCCGGGGCCCAAGCGGCCTTAGCCCAAGCCTTGACCACGGCGCGGCAGGCGCGGGACGCCCTCGGGGCCCAATTAGCGGTGCAACCACAGATTTTAGATGAATTTTTAGCTTATTTTGAGAGGTAAGGGATGGAAAAAGAGCGCGTTGATGTATTACTGGTAAAACAAGGGTTATTTGATTCCCGCGAACAAGCCAAGCGGGCGGTCATGGCCGGGGAAGTCTTGGGGCAAAATAATGAACGCTTGGATAAGGCGGGTCAAAAAATTCCGGTCACCACGACTTTGCACCTAAAGGGCAAGAAAATGCCGTATGTAAGTCGTGGGGGGTTAAAACTGGCAAAGGCGCTGCAAGTCTTTGGGCTTTCGGTGGCTGGTTTAACCGTCTTAGACATTGGCTCTTCGACGGGTGGCTTTACCGATGTGATGTTGCAAAATGGGGCCAAATTAAGTTATGCCTTAGACGTGGGGACGAATCAATTGGTCTGGCAACTGCGCGATGATCCCCGGGTCGAGGTCATGGAGCAAACTAATTTCCGTTATTCCAAACTAGCGGATTTCCACCGGGGCCAACCAGAGTTCGCTTCAATTGACGTTTCCTTTATCTCCTTGAGTTTGATTTTGCCGCCGCTCGCGGAAATTTTAAAGCCCGCCGGCAAAGTCGTTGCTTTGATTAAACCCCAGTTTGAAGCGGGCAAAGAAAAGGTGGGCAAGCACGGGATTATTAAGGATCCTGCCGTTCACCAGGAAGTAATTGAGCACGTCTTTGCTTTTGCTACGGCAGCGGGTTTTGCCGTTGAACAGCTGGACTTTTCGCCGATTAAAGGTGGTCAGGGCAACATCGAATTTTTAGCCCAGTTGGCCTTGGTGGGGCCAGCCCAAGCCCACGTGGCGCCCACGATTGATATTGCAGCGGTAGTGGCGGCCGCCCAGACGGAGCTGAACGCCAAAAAATAAATTCGGTAGGGGAAGCCGAGCGATTAGAGGAGTGAGTGATGAAATGAAGAAAACCAACCGGCAAGCGGAAATTAAGCAAATTATTGAACAGCACGCGGTAGAACGCCAAGAAGATTTGGTGACTTTGTTGGGGGAAGTCGGGATTACCGTTACCCAGGCGACCATTTCACGCGATATTAAGGAGTTAAAGTTAATCAAGGTGCCGACGGCGGACGGTGGGTATCGTTACAGTATGCCAACCAAGAAGTCGGAAAATGAAGATGCCCAACTGCAAAAGGCAATTCAGACCTATTTACAGGTCTTAAAAAAGTCCGACCGGTTCTTGTCCTTGACGATGCACCCGGGACATGGCCCGGTGGTGGCAATGCTAATTAACCGGTTGGAATTCCCGGAAGTCTTTACGGCGATTGGCGATGATATGACGGTGTTAGTGGTTTGCCAATCGGCCACGGCGGCGGATCAATTTGCGGCAACGTTGGAACAAATGAGGTAGAGCAATGTTACAAGAGCTGACGATTGATAACTTAGCGATTATTAATCATTTGACCTTGGCCTTTGATGACCAGATGACGGTCTTAACGGGGGAAACCGGGGCCGGCAAGTCAATTATCATTGATGCGGTGGGGTTGTTGGCCGGGAGCCGCGGCTCAACTGATTTTATTCGCCGGGGCGCGGATAAACTGACCCTGCAAGGGCAATTTACGGTCCCGGAAAACCCCCAGGCATTGGCGCGCTTGGATGAATATGGCATTGACCATGCCGATGGGACCCTGATTATTTCCCGTGAAATTCACCAAAGCGGGCGCAATACGATCCGGGTAAACGGGACCTTGGTAAATACCACGATTCTCAAAGCGATTGGGGCGGGCCTGGTTGACATTCAAGGCCAAAATGAACATCAGCTCTTAATGCAACCCGAAAATCATTTAACCATGCTCGACCAGTTTGCTGGAGCCCCGGTTAAACCATTGTTAAGCGCGTACCAAACCGCCTATGCGGAATATCAGCAACTAAAGGCGGCCGTAGAGCGCAAAAAAGAAAATGAACAGCAATGGGCGCAACGGTTGGATATGTTGCGGTACCAAGTTGAAGAAATTGAAGCGGCGGCCCTCAAACCCGATGAAGAAGCCAGTTTGGAAGCGGAGCGGGACCGGCTGGTGCATTTCCAGCAGATTAACAATGCCTTGGCGATGGTCACGGCCCGCTTGAATGGGGAGGATGGGGCCCCTGTGTTAGATCAGGTCGCCGAAATGATGAATGACGTCGAAGCGATCAGTGCCTTTGACCCAGCCTTTAAAGATCTCGCCCAGGGGTTAGCGGATGCCTACTACTCACTGCAAGATGCTGCTGACTCCGCTAGCCGGGCGTTGGATGGGTTAGAATTTGATCAGGGGCGCCTGGAGCAAATCGAAAATCGCCTGACGCTGATTGGGGATTTAGAGCACAAGTACGGTGACCGCTTGCCAGATGTGCTGGCTTACTACGAACAAATTAAAGCGGAATTAGATGAGATGGAGCAAGTGGCCGATTCCGACAGTGATCAAGAGGCTCGTTTGCAAGCGACCACCAGTGAATTGACGCAGTTGGGTCAGCAACTGACGGAAGTGCGCAAGCAGGCCGCGCAACGGTTGGAAAAACAAGTCCAGCACCAACTACGGGAACTGTACATGGAACGGGCGGTTTTTACGGTCCACTTTGCCCCGGTGGCTAAGCAGCATTTTCGGGCTGATGGTCAAGACGACGTTGAATTTTACATCCAGACTAATCCGGGCGAACGGATGGGGCCCTTAGCTAAGATTGCTTCCGGCGGGGAACTGTCACGGGTAATGTTAGCCCTGAAGACGATTTTTGCCCAAGGCGAAGGGGTGACCAGCATCATTTTTGATGAGGTGGATACCGGGGTCAGCGGCCGGGTAGCGCAAGCAATTGCCGATAAAATCAAAGTCATTGCCCAAAAATCGCAGGTGCTTTGTATCAGCCACTTGCCGCAGGTGGCGGCGGTAGCCCAGCACCATTTTCTGATTCAAAAACAGGTCCACAATGAGCGGACAACGACTTCAGTGACCCCTCTGCAAGCTGCGCAACGAATCGATGAGTTGGCCCGGATGTTGGCGGGCGACACAATCACTAAGCTGACGCGCGAACACGCCAAGGAACTATTGGCGATGGAGCAAAAAAAATAACAAGCAAAATGGCGTTACCCTTAGCCCAAGCGAGCCAAGGATAACGCCATTTGTTTTTGGTGCTTATTTTAACAGCATTTGCCCGATAAAAAAGAGGATCGGGATCAAGAGGGCGGGAAGCAAATTTAAGGTTTTAATCGCTTTGATTTTTAAAATGCTCAAACCGGAGGCGAGGATCAAAAAGCCCCCCACCGCAGCTAATTCCGTGACTAAGGCGCCCGAAAAGAAGCTGGCCGACAGGTAACGGGCAATTAAGAAAATCCCGCCTTGCCATAAAAAGAGGACCGGCGCACAGACGAGCATTCCCCACCCAAAGCTGGCCCCAAAGACGATGGAAGTAACAAAATCCAGGCTGGCATTGGTTAACAGCATCGTTTGGTCGCCTTTAATCGCAGCCATCACGGGGCCAACGATGGAGAGCGCGCCAATGCAGTAGAGCAATAAGCCGGTCGCAATCCCCCGCCCAACCCGGGCAGCGCCAAAGTGCGCGACCACCCGATTAAAGCGTTCGTCGATTTGGAGGGCCGTTCCGCTGACGGCGCCCAGGGCCAGGCTGACAATGAATAAAACCGGATAGTGACTGTGTGGTAAATTGGTAGCAATGTATTGCACCCCGATCCCCAGGGCGGTGAGGCCCATCGCGTCAAAGAGCGCTTGTTCATAGCGTTGGCTTAAACCGTGCTTTAATAAGCAACCAAGGGTGGTGCCGCTTAAAATGGCGGCCACGTTCACGAGTGTTCCAAACATAGTTCGATCCCTTTCCCAAAAAAGTTGATATTAAAAATTATACGAGCTTAGGAAGGGCAGAACAAGGGCTTAGCCGGCAATGTAGCGAAGTTGTTGAATAGTAAAAAAGTAGGTCTGGTTTTGATGGATTAACAGATAACGTTGCTCATCGAAAGCCTTGATGGTCCCACGGACATTAATCGGATAGCCAGCTGCCGTGGCGGGCATTAACTGGACAAAGACTTCGCGTTGCTGGTCAATTGCCATTTTTAAAAAGAGTTGGCGTTGGAAAAGGGGTTCGACCGGCAGGAGGGTGACGGGGGGCTGTTGTTCGAAGAAGGGTTCTTCAAAGAGGGGTTTAAGGTGGGTAAGTAATTTAGCTGTTCCGTGATTGATAAAAGAGGGATTAAGCTTTTGCATTTTCTACAACCTCCGAACTATCGTTTGCAATTCAATTATACGAACGGTTGTTTAAAATTGCAAGCAGAGATTCAAAATTTGGTTCGTTGCCGGGCAGGGACTTTCTTGATAAAGGACTTGAATTCAAGCCCAGAGTATTGCAAAATAAAAAGTAATACGTTCATATATGGTTAGGAGTTTGTGATTCATGACAAAGCGCGGAATGTTGATTGTCCTTTCCGGTCCTTCGGGGGTAGGGAAAGGAACGGTGCGGAAGGCAATTTTTGACCAACCAGGTAATGATTTTCAGTACTCAATTTCAATGACGACTCGGCAACCACGCCCGGGCGAAAAAGATGGGGTTGATTACTTTTTTGTTTCAAAGGAAGAATTTGAAAACAACATTCAAACCGGGCAGATGTTGGAGTATGCCAAGTACGTTGACAACTATTACGGCACCCCGTTAAAATACATTGATGAGACTTTGGATGCCGGCAAGGATGTCTTCTTGGAAATCGAAGTCAACGGGGCCATGCAAGTTCGTTCAAAGCGACCGGACGGGGTCTTTATCTTCTTGACGCCGCCGGATTTGATGGAATTAAAGCAACGCTTGATTCACCGGGGCACGGACAGCATGGAAGTCATTAACAAGCGGATCCACAAAGCCTTTTCAGAAATTGAAATGATGCAAAACTATGACTACGCGGTGGTTAACGACGAAGTGCCAAACGCGGTTGAAAAGATCAAAGAAATTATCCGCAGCGAACGTTTGCGGGTAACTCGTGTCATGCCAGACTACTTAGAAATGTTAGGAGATTCAAACAAATGATTCTGTACCCTTCAGTCGATGAATTGTTGAAGCAAGTTGATTCCCGTTACTCATTGATTATGTTGGCCAGCAAGCGGGCTCATGAAATTGATAAGTACCGCACGGATAAAGATCGGGCCCAAAACTCGGATAAGCCGGTTGATTTGGAACAGGACAAGCCATTATTATTGAACCGTTACAATTCAACGAAGTCCGTCGGGATGGCCTTGGAAGAAATTGAAGCGGGGTTGGTTTCAATTGATGAAAATCCAAGTACGCCGGATGAAGACTAACCCGTTTGACGGTAATAACTAAATATCAAGGCGCTGACGAAGCTGACAGCTGGTGATTTTGGGGCGGCCGTTCTTGGGTTCAAAAATGGTCGTTGGCAAGCTACGGGTTCGTTGGCGCTTTTTGCGTAATGAGAAAGGTGTGGAACAGCAATGGCAAAAATTGCGGTGTATGTCAGCGGCAGTGTCGCCGCGTTTAAAGCGGTCAGTGTGGTCCGCCAGTTACAAAAAGCTGGTCATCAAGTTCGGGTCGGACTAACGGCGGCGGGCGCCAAATTTGTCAGTCCAACGACCTTCTACGCCCTGACCCATACTCCGGTCTTAGTGGACTTGTGGCAAGGGGACCAAGGGCCGGTGCCCCACATTGAGTGGGCTGATTGGACCGACTTAGCTTTAGTCGTCCCGGCCAGTGCGGATCTATTGGCCAAAATGGCCCAGGGGATCGCGGATGATGCGGTTTCGGCCGCGTTATTGGCGACCAGTGCCCCAATCATGGTTGCCCCGGCGATGAATACCCACATGTGGGAGAATCCAGCGACGCAGCGCAATTTAGCCCAATTAGCCGCGGATGGAAAACAGATTTTGACCCCCACGACGGGGATGTTGGCCGAAGGGTATGCCGGAAAGGGCCGGATGGTGGAGCCAGCGGAGATTGTGACCGCGGTCACCACCTTTTTGACGGCGTCAACGCGGTTAGCCAACCGGCACCTCCTAGTGACCGCTGGTGGGACGAGGGAACCGCTGGATCCGGTTCGCTACATTGGGAACCGTTCGTCTGGCAAAATGGGGGTAGCAATTGTCAAGGCGGCTTTGGCGGCGGGGGCTAAGGTCACCTTAATTGCTGGTTCGGTTCAAGTAGCCCTGCCCATCCACCCCCGTTTGACGGTGCAACGAGTTACCACCACGGCCGAAATGTTGGCGGCGGCGCAGGCCGCGTTTCCGACGGTCGATGCGGTCGTGATGGCGGCGGCCGTGGCGGACTTTCGCCCGGCGACGGTTAGCGACCAAAAGATTAAAAAACAAGCTGGCCAGGAAGAATTCACGGTCCAATTGGTGAAAAATCCCGACATTTTAGCAACGCTGGGGGCCAAAAAAACGACCCAGGTAATAATGGGCTTTGCCGCCGAAACTAATGACCTATTGGCCCATGCCAAAGAAAAATTGGCGAAGAAACACGCTGACTATATTGTTGCCAATGATGTCAGCCAAGCGGGGAGTGGGTTTGGTGTCGCAACCGATCAAGTTACGATTTTGACCCCAGACCAAGCGCCGCAAGCTTGGCCGCTGTTAACGAAACAAGAAGTCGGCCACCGGCTGGTAGCACTATTAGCGGCGCGCTTGGCGAAGTGAGTTAAGGGGGTGGCAATTTGCAAACGGTGCAAGTAATTGTCGATGTGCCAACGATGCAGACCAACCGGCCCTATACTTACTTGGTGCCCGAACGGTTAACTAATCAAGTTGAAGCGGGGATGCGAGTAATTGTCCCCTTTGGGCGGGGGCACCGGGAAGTCCAGGGATTTGTCGTGGCCACGGGACAAACAGAGAGCGCCTACCAAGGAGCGCTTAAGGAGCTCACGGCCCTGATGGACTTGACGCCGGTTTTGAATCCAGAAATGTTAGCGCTGAGCAAGTGGCTGGCCGATCATACCTATGCCTTTTGGATCAGCTGCCTGTATACCATGCTGCCTAACCTTTTGAAGGCCAAGACCAAGCGGTTGGTCCGGGTGATTGATGAATTTGATCCGCAGTTACAGCAGAGCTTGTTTGGCGAAGCGGCGACCCTGGATTTGGCCCAGGTGCAGACTGATCCGGCGGCGATGCATGAACTGGTGAAATTGAAGCGGGCCGGCAAGGTCCAAATCGAGTATGCCGTTGAGGATCAAGCCCGTGCCAAGCAGGTGACCGCTTTGCAAGCGACGTTGGATTTTGAGGCCTATGAGGAGTTGTTGGCCACGGTACCCAAAAATGCCAAGGCTCAGCAACGCTTGTTGGTCTACTTGCAAGGCTTGGGTGAACAAAAAGTACCGCTAAAAGCTGCGCGACAGCAAACTGGCTTGAGTTTGGCCACGTTTCGGTTAGGGGAACAACGGGGCTGGTTGAAAAAGAGCCTGGTAGAGCAGCTGCGGACCCCGATGAGGCAAACGAAGGGCGCGGACCGGCCCGTGACCTTGAACGCAGAACAAACGGCAGCTGTCACGGCGATCCAAGCGGGCATTCAAGCGCCCACGGCCCCTACCTTCCTCTTAAAAGGGGTGACCGGGAGTGGCAAGACGGAAGTGTACTTGCGGGCGATGGCGGCGGCGTTGGCTAACGGCCAGACCGCGTTAATGTTGGTGCCAGAAATTGCCCTGACGCCGCAGATGGTGCAACGGGTTCGCGGCCGGTTTGGGCAGCAAGTGGCCATTTTGCACTCCGGGCTTTCAAACGGCGAGCGGTATGACGAATGGCGGCGGATTCAAAGGCAGGAGGTGCAAGTAGTGGTGGGGACCCGGTCCGCCATTTTTGCTCCCTTGCCGAAGCTGGGTCTGATTGTGATTGATGAAGAACACGAAAATTCGTATAAACAAGAGGACGCGCCGCGCTATCATGCGCGCGAAGTAGCCAAATGGCGCGCGCAATACCACCACGCCGCCGTGGTGCTAGGATCAGCTACCCCCAGCTTAGAGAGCTATGCCCGGGCCAAAACGGGCAATTATCACTTGCTGACCCTCACCCACCGGGTTAATCAGCAACCCCTGCCACCGGTAACGGTCGTTGATATGCGCCAAGAACCGCGCCAAGGGGGCGAAAGCAACTTTTCCCGGGCCTTGTTAGCGGCCGTGCAAGCGCGTTTGGCCAAGGGCGAGCAGAGTATCCTGTTGTTAAACCGGCGTGGCTTCTCCTCGTTTATGATGTGTCGGGATTGTGGCTATGTGCTGAAGTGCCCGAACTGTGATATCTCCTTGACCTTACACTTGGCCACGCAGAATATGAAGTGTCACTACTGTGGTTTTGAGGCCCCCATTCCGCAACGGTGTCCCCATTGTGCCAGTCGCCAAATTCGCTATTATGGGACGGGAACGGAAAAAGTGGAAGCGGAGCTAAAACACCGTTTGCCAGCCGCCCGGGTAATTCGGATGGATGTGGACACAACCCGGCGCAAAGGCCAGCATGCCAAACTTTTACAAGCCTTTGGCCAGCACCAAGCAGATATTTTGCTGGGAACGCAAATGATTGCTAAGGGGCTGGATTTCCCCAATGTCACCTTGGTGGGGGTGTTGAATGCTGACACGGGCCTGGATTTACCCGATTTTCGGGCCGGTGAGCGGACTTTTGACCTGCTCGCTCAAGTTAGTGGCCGAGCCGGGCGGGCGGATAAAGCGGGACAAGTCTTTATTCAAACTTACAATCCCGATAATTACGTGATCCAACTGGCTCAGGCGGGCAATTATGAGGCCTTCTTTGGTGCGGAAATGCAATTGCGAAAACAAGCGCAGTACCCGCCGTATTTTTACACGGTGCGCTTGATGGTGGCCCATCCCGAAGAAAAAGCGGCGGCCAAAGTGATTCATCAGCTGGCCCGGCGTTTGCAGGGGCATTTGGCGCCTGAGACCGTGGTCTTGGGCCCGACGCCCCGGGCGATTGCGCGCATTAAAAATCAGTATTACTATCAGATTGTGATCAAGTACCGGCATGATCCGGCCCTGCACCAATTGTTGACGGAGCTGCAACATGAGATCCAGCGCGACCGGCAGCTTCACTTTGCAATTGATCCGGATCCCCAATATTTTATGTAACCGTTTCACGTGAAACCGATCGAACCAATGAAAGGATGATGACAATGACATCTGTTGTCTTTATGGGAACCCCGCAGTTTGCGGTACCGATTTTAGAAGCCTTGCTGGCGGACCCGGCTTACGACGTACAAGCCGTGTTGACCCAACCCGATCGCCGGGTGGGGCGCAAACACCAATTGACGGCGTCCCCAGTCAAACAAGTGGCCCAAGCGGCCGGAATTAAGGTCTTCCAACCAGCCAAGCTCAGCCAAAGCGAGGAATTGGACGAGCTGGTGGCGATGGCACCGGATTTAATGATTACCGCTGCTTACGGCCAATTTTTGCCAACCCGCTTGCTAGCTGCCGCCCGCGTGGCAGCAATCAACGTTCACGGGTCCTTATTGCCGAAGTACCGGGGCGGAGCGCCCATTCAATACGCCATTATGAATGGGGACGCTGAGACGGGAGTCTCGATTATGTACATGGTCAAGCAAATGGATGCCGGCGCGGTGTTGGCCAAGCGAGCCCTGCCAATTGAAGCCACCGATGATGCGGGCACGATGTTTGAAAAATTGAGTTACTTGGGGCGGGATCTGCTCATGGCCACGCTGCCCAAGTTATTGGCTGGTGAGATTGAAGCCCAGCCCCAAGATGAAAGTCAAGTCGTCTTTTCGCCCAACATTACGACCGAACAGGAACGGATTGACTACCGGTTGCCGGCCCGGTTGATTGATGCCAAAGTGCGGGCGTTACGGCCGCGGCCCCTGGCCAACATGGTGATTGATGGGGTAGTGACGAAGCTGCTGGCCACGACTCCTCTGGCGGAAACCACGACCCAAGCACCCGGGACGGTTGTCCGGGTGGAAAAGCATGCCCTGATTTTGGCGGGTGGTCAAGGGACGACCTACCGGATTGACCGGCTGAAGCCCGCCGGCAAGCCCGCCATGGATATCACGGCATACTTAAATGGTCACCAAAATTTAAAGGCAGGAGTGCAAGCAATTACTGATGACAACGATTAAAAATTCGCCCCGCAATTTAGCCGTGACGGTTTTAGAACGGATTAACCGGCAGGGCGCGTACTCAAATCTGGAACTAAACCAGGTGTTAAAACGGCACCAATTAACCGTTGCTGATAAACATTTATTGACTACGCTCGTCTACGGAACCTTACAGCATCAATTAAGCCTGGAGTATTGGCTGCACCAATTCACCCGCCGGAAACTGGATCCGTGGGTCAAGCAGCTGTTATTAATAACGCTCTATCAGTACCATTATTTAGAACGGGTCCCCGCTTTTGCGGCGACCAATGAAGCAATTGAAATCGCTAAGTGGCGGGGCAATGCCGGGATCCGCAAATTTGTGACCGGGGTCTTGCACGCGGCCTTAAAAGCCGGCTGGCCTGATTTTGCGGCCATTTCAGATCCCATCCAGCGGATCAGTTTGACGAGCAGTTTGCCAACGTGGTTGGTAAAACAACTGGCTGTCGAATATGATTTGACAACGGTGGCGGCAATTGGCAAGGCAATTAATGAACCCGCCCGCTTGAGCATCCGGGTGAACCGCGCCAAGGCAAGTCTGGCGCAAGCCCAGGCTCAACTGGCGGCCGAAGGGGTCCAGACGCAGCCAAGTCACGTGGCGGCCGATGGGTTGATCGTCCAGAGCGGGGATTTATTGGCCAGTCAAGCGTTTGCCCAAGGAATTGTGACAGTGCAAGACGAAAGTGCGATGTTGGCAGTGGAAAGTCTGGGCCAGGTTTGTGATTTAAGTCAAGCCACCTTGGTCCTGGACGCTTGCAGTGCGCCGGGCGGCAAGACGGGACAAGTCGCTGCGGCCCTGACCAAGCCCGCTAGTCAGGTCGTAGCGCTGGATATTCATGATCACAAGGTGAAACTGATTCAAAAGAACATGGCGCGCTTGGGGCTAGCGACGCGCGTTTCAGCGCGGCAAGGCGATGCCCGGCAGTTGGCTTTCTTGGCTGACGGCAGTTTAGATGCGGCAGTGGTTGATGCTCCATGCAGCGGGCTGGGCCTCTTACGGCGGAAACCGGAAATTCGTTATCAAAAAACTTTCCGCGACAGTCAACGGTTGCATGAAATTCAATTGGCAATTTTGGCGGCAGTTGCCCCAAAAATTAAAAAGGGCGGTATAATAACTTATAGTACGTGCACCATTCTGAAAGAAGAGAATGATCAAACGGTGGCCGCCTTTTTAGCGGCGCACCCCAATTTTGCCTTAGAAAAAACGCAAACCGCACGTGCCTTAAAAGCTGACCGAGCAGCGAAAACGCTGACGATTCTACCAAGTGACTACGGCTCGGATGGATTCTTTATTGCCACTTTGAAACGAGTCGAGTAGAAGGGATTTACTAATAGACCAATGAAAATTGATTACTTATCTGACATCGGCCGTCAACGGTCGCAAAATCAAGACCGGGTGGCGCTCTTTGAAAATGGTAAGCGTCAATTAGCGGTAATTGCCGATGGGATCGGTGGCAATCGCGGTGGTGACATCGCGGCCGCAACGACGGTTCGCTTGCTTGGTCAGAACTTTTGCCAAAGCGCACCCAAAAGTGTCAAGCATGCTAAAAAATGGTTGCAAGACCAAGTGACGCTGGCAAACCAACTCTTATTAAAAAAAGCAAACGAAAAGTTGAACTACCGGGGGATGGGAACGACTTTGGTGGCGGCAGTGACCTTGCCCAAGGGAGTCATTGTCGTGGCCAACATTGGTGACAGCCGGGGCTATATTTTGCACGACCGGCAATTAAACCAAGTGACCGTTGACCACTCCCTAGTCAATGAACTGGTAAAAAATGGTGATATGACTGAGCAACAGGCCCGTCGCTCGCCGCAAAAGAACATCATTACGCGGGCCATCGGGGTTTCACCCGATGCCGAAGTCGAGGTGAATGCTTTTGTCTTGCAAGCGGGGGACCAGCTTTTATTGTGCTCCGATGGGCTCTCCAAGCTGGTTGAACATGATACGTTAACGGCGGTTTTATTAGATCCGACGTTAACGGTTACGGCAAAATGTGAACGCTTGGTGGCCTTGGCCAATAATGCTGGGGGCCTGGATAATATCACGGTACTAGTTGGCGAGTTCGACCAAGAAAGGGAATAGTATGAAATCCGGATACAAGCTGAACAACCGGTACCGGATCCTTCGTCCACTCGGTGAGGGTGGGATGGCAAATGTCTACCTTGCTTATGACCAAGTCTTAGAACGGAAAGTTTCAGTGAAACTGTTGCGGATGGATTTGCGGGATGATCCGAAGACCCAGCGCCGGTTTGAACGCGAAGCGATGGCGGCGACCCAACTCAACGATCCGCATATCGTCGGCGTCTATGATGTGGGAACGGACCATGGCATGCAATATATGGTCATGCAATACGTCGAAGGAACCGATCTGAAAGCCTTTATCAAGCAGAATTATCCCATTCCGCTCCCCCAAGTGGTGGATATTATGGAACAGGTACTGGCGGCAGTTGAGACGGCGCACCGCCATGGGATTATTCACCGCGATCTTAAGCCCCAAAACATCCTGATTGATGAAGATAAGAACATTAAAATTACGGACTTTGGGATTGCCATGGCGTCAACGGCCAATTCGTTGACCCAAACCAATACCTTGGTGGGGTCCGTGCACTATTTGTCGCCCGAGCAAGCGCGGGGCAGCATTGCTACCGAGCGGTCGGACATTTACTCCCTCGGGATTATTTTATTTGAATTACTGACCGGTCATGTCCCATTTGAAGGAGAAACGGCGGTTTCAATTGCTTTGAAACACTTTCGGGATGAAATGCCGTCCGTCCGTGATATCAACCCGGCGATTCCGCAACCATTGGCGAATGTGGTGTATAAGGCAACGGCCAAGTCACCGCAACAACGGTATGAATCGGCGGCGGCGATGGCGGCCGATTTAAAGACGGCGCTGAATCCGGGTCGGGAGACCGAGCCCCGCTTTCAAGAACATGACGCCTGTGATGACCAGACCCGGGTATTAGATCTAGCGGAACTAAAAGCGGCGGATCACCAAGCCCAACAGCAAGCCGAGCAAGACCACGCTGAAGATGACACAAAGCAACTGGCGCCGTTGCCGACCAAAGCGCACAGTAACTGGTTGCGGGGGTTGCTAGTCGCGTTGGCCGTGGTGATTGTGATGGCGCTCGGGGGCTTATGGTACTTTAATCGCCCGATTGCCGTGCCATCGGTAGCGGGGAAGACCCCCGTGCAGGCCAGCCGGGTGCTGGCCCACCATCATTTGAAGATCGGGACTATTACCCGGGAAAACAGTGCGACGGTTGCCAAAGGAAAGGTGATTAAGCCAGCTAGTGCCGCTAAGGTCCGCTATGGGCGGGCAGTCAACTTGGTGGTCAGCGACGGGGTAGCTCACTGGAAAATGAAGGATTTAGTGGGGACCGATGTGGATCAAGCCCAACAACAGCTTGAAAACCTTGGCTTTACCGTGAAGATTCAAAAGAAACATTCTGATGAGATCGCCGAGGGACAAATTATCAAGCAGAATGTAACGGCGGGTAAAACGATCCAACCGACCAAGCAAGTGGTTACCTTAACGGTTAGTGCCGGGCGGAAACAAATTAAAATTCCCAACTTTAAGAATAAGGACATTAAAGACGTCCAAGCCTTTGCCAACGAGCATGGGTTGCAGTTGACGGAAACGAAGAAGAAGTCGACCACCGTGGCCACCAACCGGGTCTTGGCCCAAACGCCAAAGGCCGGTTCAACGCTGGCCCAAGGTGACACGCTTACGGTGACCGTAGCGACGTCAGGGGATCAGCTGAAGACGACCAATATTCAGATCAGTATTCCGTTTGACAGTAACAACGGGCGCAAAGAGAATCGGGTACAGGTCTACATCAGCGATGCTTATCACAACTTAACGATGGAATACGAAGACATTACCATTAACCAAGAAACGGTCATTTACGTGCCCTTTACCCTCCGGGACAACCAAATGGGGGCTTACAAGGTGATTCGCAATGGCCGGACGATTATGAGTGCAACCAATATCACGGGTTAACGACGACCTAAAGGAGGTAATTTTTGAAAACCGGAATTATTCAACAATCATTAAGTGGCTTTTATGATATTTTAGCCGATGGCCAGGTTTATCGGACCCGGGCGCGGGGCAATTTCCGCAAAAAGGGGCAAAAGCCATTGGTGGGGGACCACGTGGAATTTAGCGAAGAGGGTTACCTGCTAAAAATTTTGCCCCGCGAAAACGCCCTTGTCCGGCCCCTGGTGGCCAACGTTGATACGGCCGTGGTGGTAACCGCGGCTAAGGAACCGGATTTCTCGCCGAATTTATTGGATCGCCAGTTAGTGGCCTTGGCTTGGCAGAAGGTGGATGCGCTGCTGTATTTTTCCAAAACGGATTTATTGTCCCCGGCGGAATACGCGCACTTAGCCAAAGTAGCGGCGGGCTACCGGGCAATCGGCTATGAAGTCTGGTTGGATGAAGCCCCCTTTGCGCAAGCGACCCTGGATCAACTGACCAGTCGCTTGGCCGGGAAAGTGGTCACGATGATGGGCCAGACCGGGGCGGGGAAATCGACGCTGTTAAACCACTTAGCGCCGGAATTAAACCTTAAAACCGGCGAAATTTCTAAGGCCCTCAAGCGGGGCCGGCATACAACCCGGACGGTCAGCCTGCTAGAGGTTAACGGGGCGCTGGTTGCCGATACCCCGGGTTTTTCGTCCTATGAAGATTTTCCAATGACGGTTAATGATTTACCCCAGTTGTTTTATGAATTTCAAGCCTTGGCGCCGGAATGCAAATTCCGGGGCTGTTTACACTTAAAAGAACCGGGTTGTGCCGTGAAAAATGCGCTTGAAAATGGTAAAATAATGCCGTCGCGGTATGATGATTATTGTCAATTCCATGACTTGATTGTCAACCAAAAGCCAATTTACTAAGAGTGAGGAGAGTTTCTTATGATTAAGGTTGCACCTTCGATTTTGAGTGCGGATTACGTTAACTTGCAAAAGGACATTGAAAAGGTTGAACAAGCCGGGGCCGAGTTCCTTCACATTGATGTGATGGATGGGACCTTTGTACCAAGCATTTCGTATGGGCCGGGCTTTGTGAAGGCAATTCGGCCGATTTCGAAGATGGTTTTGGATGTTCACCTGATGGTTCAAAATCCGGAACACATTTTGCCAGACTTCATTGAAGCCGGGGCGGACATTATTGGGGTTCAAGTTGAAGCAACCCAACACATTCACCGGGCCTTGCAAATTATCAAAAATGGTGGGGTCAAGGCGGAAGTGGTAATCAACCCCGGCACGCCAGTTGAAGCCATCAAGCCGGTCTTGCACATGGTGGACCAAGTCTTGGTCATGACGGTGAACCCAGGCTTTGGGGGCCAAAAGTTCCTGCCGGAAACGGTGGCCAAGATTGCCGAATTAAACGAATTGAAGCAAGCTAACGGTTACGACTTTGACATCGAAATTGATGGTGGGGTCAACGCCGAAACGGTGGTTCCTTGCTACGAAGCTGGGGCCACGGTGGCCGTAGCGGGCTCTTACGTTTACGGGGCCGCTGATCCAGCGGAACGGATCAACGCAATCAAGGCAGCCACCAAGTAAATTTTTTGCGTCGGCAATGGGCCGGCGCTTTTTGTCACTGACTGACCATAGAAGCGGGGGAAGCAGGATGCGAATCGTCAACGTAATGGTGGGGGGCCCCGCCCAAGAAATTCCGGAAGCACTTGTCCTAGCGCGGCAAGCGGAGCCGTGGGTCGGGGTTGATTATGGGGCGACGTACTTATTAGAGCGGGGGATTGTGCCCCTAATGGCCCTGGGCGACTTTGATTCGACCCAGCCAGCGAAGCTAGCGGCCCTCCAAGCCCAGGTGCCGACGGTCCGCTTTTACCCGCCGGAAAAGGATTATACCGATACCCAAATTGGGGTCAAAGCAGCGTTGGAAGAATTGAAGGCGGATCAAATCAATCTGTTTGGGGCCACGGGTGGGCGCTTGGACCAATTATTGGCGAATTTGTACTTTCCCCTCATGGCGGAGTTTCAGCCCTGTTTAGAAAAATTGGTAATCATCGACCGACAAAATGAAGTCCGTTATTTTCGGCCCGGCTTTCATACCTTGCATCAATTGCCGGGGATGAAGTATTTAGCCTTTGTGAATTTAACCCCGGTGACCGGCTTGACCTTGCCGGATGAAAAGTACCGGTTGACGGACTATGATGCCCCGATTCCGATCTCGTGGTCCAGCAATGAATTTGCCGGACCCGTGAATCACTTTTCGTTTAAAAGCGGGATTGTTGCGGTGATTCAAAGCAAGGACAGCCCGGCGACGGCCCGCCGGTAGGCTTTTGCTCCTGTCAAGGTAAATTACTTGAAAGAAAACTATTGAAAAGTCCCGGTTGCTATGGTAAATTATTTAGGTGAGTTACAGCGCTTAGGCGCTACTGAGAAAATTGATGAGGAGAGGAGGGTCCCCAGATGGCTAAGGATTATATCACCGGTAAACGGACACGCTTCGGTAACAAGCGTTCGCACGCCCTGAACTCAAGTCGTCGTAGCTGGAAGCCAAACTTGCAAAAAGCAACCATTTTAGTTAATGGTAAGCCAAAGAAGGTTTACGTTTCAGCCCGTACGCTGAAGTCGGGTAAGGTTACCCGCGTTCACTAAGAAATAGGCCGTCCGCAGCGGGCGGCTTATTTTTTTACCCCCCGCCGGGGAGCGAAACTTTTTTCAGCGCGTTATCTATGATAAGATGATGGTGACTTTGAGCGAAAAGGAGGCCATTTTCATGGCAGTAAAGATTAAGACAAAGGCTGGCACGATTGACATTGCAAACGATGTGATTTCAACGGTCGTTGGCGGGGCCGCCACTGATAATTATGGTGTCGTTGGAATGGCCAGTCGCAATCCGTTGCGCGATGGGGTCAACTCAATTTTACAACGGGATAATTACAGTAAGGGTGTTGTGATCAAGCAAGATGATAATGGGATCGAAGTCGAGGTTAACATTATCGTCGGTTTTGGCACGAAGATTTCCGAAGTGTCCAAGAGCGTCCAAAACAAGGTTAAGTACAACTTAGAATCAATGCTTGGGATCACCGCCAATGAAGTTAATGTCTGCGTCCAAGGGGTCCGGGTCCTGGGCGATGATTAAGCGATAGTTGGAGGAAGAATTTTGGCAGTTACTACGATTACGAATCTCGAATTTGGCAAGATGGTGCAAGCCGCCGCTGCTAAATTAAATCAACAAGCTGAGTTTATCAATTCCTTGAACGTCTTTCCGGTTCCGGATGGTGATACGGGGACGAATATGTCCATGTCAATGGCCAGCGGGGCCAAGTATGAACGAGAAGCGACCAGCACCGCGGTTGGTGAGCTGGCCCAAAGCGTGGCCAAGGGACTGTTAATGGGGGCCCGGGGCAACTCCGGGGTCATCTTATCCCAAATTTTCCGGGGCTTTGCTAAGGGATGCGAAGGCAAAACTACCTTATCAACCAAGGATTTTGTTGACGCGTATGCCAATGGGGCGAAAACGGCTTATAAGGCAGTGATGAAGCCAACCGAAGGGACGATTTTAACCGTCGTCCGTGAATCGGCGCAAGCGGGCTTAAATAAGGTCAAAGAGACGGATGACTTAGAAGCCGTGTTAGCCGCGATTGTCGCGGCCGCGGATGCCGCCTTGCAAAAGACGCCGGAATTATTGCCGGTCTTAAAAGAAGTCGGCGTGGTTGACTCCGGCGGCCAAGGCTTGGCCTTTGTCCTGCACGCCTTTTATGGGGCCTTGACCGGGGAAGAAATTGCTGATGAATTGCCAGACAATGCCCAAATGGATGAAATGATCAACGCCAAGCACCACCAAAGTGCCCAAGGTAAGTTGGATCCAGATGACATTGAATTTGGCTACTGTACCCAAATGATGGTGCGGATTGGCAAGGGCAAGCAAGTGACTCAAGCCTTTGATTACGAAATCTTCTACAACTACTTGGCGGACTTGGGTGACAGCCTGTTAGTGATCAATGACGATGAAGTTGTCAAAGTCCACGTCCACACGGAACATCCGGGGAAGGTTTTGACGTGGGGCCAACAATTTGGGGATCTGCAAACCGTCAAGGTTGATAACATGCGGTGGCAACAAGAAGAGATCATGAAAGAAGATCAGCCCGCCCAACCAACGGCCGCCGCACCGCAAGAAACGCCAGCCACGGCGGTGATTGCCGTGGCATCCGGGGATGGGGTGGCCAAGCTCTTGCAAAGCTTAGGGGTGACCCAAGTGATTGCGGGGGGCCAAACGATGAACCCAAGCATCCAGGACTTAGCGGATGCGATCAATCAGTCCGGCGCCAAGCAAGCCTTGATCCTGCCAAACAACGGCAATATTTTTATGGCCGCCGAACAAGCGGCCCAAGTGGCGGATATTCCCGTTCAGATTGTGCATACTAAGACGATTGCCCAAGCGATGAGTGCTTTGTTGGAATATAATCCAGAAGCCAGCTTGGCGGATAACCAAGCAGCCATGGAAAGCGTATTGGGCAATGTGGCCAGTGGTGAAGTTACGGTCGCGGTGCGGGATACCCAATTGAACGGTCAAACGATCCACAAGGACGATTACATGGGGATCGTCGATGGCGAAATTGTGGCTGTTGCGCCGACTGTGGCAGCTGCCGCCGAAAAGATGGTGGCGGCCATGCTGGATGAAGACAGTGAAGTGGTCACGATTTTGTACGGGGCCGACGGCAGTAAGGAAGCCGCTGAAGCTCTGAAGGAACAGATCCTGACGCAAGATGATGAATTGGATGTTCAAATCTACGAAGGGGATCAACCAGTTTACCCATACTTGATTTCGGTTGAATAATTTTTAATAAGGGTCGGATGGCAAGTGAACACTTGGGTCCGGCTTCTTTCGATACATATGGTTGAGGAGGTGGCCGTGTGCAATCATTACAAGATCCGGTGACAGCGTTAAAGGGCGTCGGCGATAAAAAAGCCGAGCAACTGGCGACCTTAGGGATTACCACGGTTGAGGACTTGTTGACCCACTATCCCAGCCGCTACGATGACTTTGCGCCCACTAATTTAGAAGTGGCGGTGGATAAACAAAAGGTGACTTTACACGGGACGGTGATTTCCGCCCCGGTTGTCAGTCGGTATGGTTACCGAAAAAGTCGCTTGAGTTTTCGCTTGCAAACCGGCCACCAAGTGGTGCAGGTGATCTTTTTTAACCAACCGTACTTTAAGGATCATTTACAAGTGAACGGGGATGTGACGGTGGTCGGCACGTGGCAGCGGGCCCGCCAACAGGTGTGGGGGACCAAGCTGCTAACGGTGAAACCGGGTGAAGAAACGATTGGGGCAGTTTACGCGGCCAATAAGCACGTCAAGCAAGCCACCTTGCACCAATTGATCGAAGTGGCGTTTCACCAGTATCAACACGTGATTGCAACCTTGCTCCCAGTGGCGTTGCGCCAACGCTACCAGTTATTGGACCGCCCGACCATGATGCAATGGCTGCATTTTCCCACCACCGGGGAACAAGCCAAGCAAGCCCGGCGGACCGCGGCTTACGAAGAGGTCTTTTTGTTTCAGTTGCGGCTGCAATCGATGCGCTTGGCCCGCCGGACGGCGGATGGCTTGCAGATCTGGTATGACAACGAGGAATTGCGGGCCTTCATTAAGACGATTCCCTTTGAGCTGACGGCGGCGCAAAAGCGGGTGGTTAATGAAATTTGCCGTGATTTGCGCAGTCCCTTTCAGATGAACCGGCTGTTGCAAGGGGATGTCGGCAGTGGGAAAACGATTGTCGCCGCGATTGCAATTTATGCGACCATCCTGACCGGCCATCAAGCGGCGCTAATGGCACCAACCGAAATTTTAGCGGCCCAGCATGCCGCTAAGTTGGCCGAAGTTTTTGCGGATACGCCGGTTAACGTGGCCTTACTTACTGGCTCGTTGACCGCCAAGCAGCATACCGAGCTGCTCAAACAAATTGCCGCTGGCCAGTGTAATTTGATTATTGGGACCCATGCCTTGATTCAAGACCAGGTCCACTTTGCTAATTTAGGCTTGGCGATCATCGACGAGCAACACCGCTTTGGGGTTGAGCAACGCAAATTGCTGCGGGAAAAAGGGCTGCAGCCCAACGTGTTGGCAATGACGGCGACGCCGATTCCACGGACCCTGTCCATTACGGCTTACGGCGAAATGGATGTCTCGGTGATTGATGAACTGCCGGCGGGGCGAAAAGCGATCAAGACGACTTGGCTGAAAAGTGATCAGGGGGAAGCGGCGCTCTCGTTTCTAACCGCGCAATTGCAACAGGGGGCGCAAGCGTACGTGGTCAGTCCCCTGATTGAAGAATCCGAAAAACTCGATGTCCAAAACGCGACGGCCCTGTATGAGCACTTGGCGGCCCACTTTCAGCCGGAGTATCAAGTGGGCTTGTTGCACGGGCGGATGAGCAATGATGAAAAAGCGACCGTGATGGCTGATTTTGCGGCGGGCAAGGTCCAAGTCCTGGTTGCCACGACCGTGATTGAAGTGGGGGTCGACAACCCGAACGCAACGGTGATGGTGATTTATGATGCGGATCGCTTTGGCCTGGCCCAGCTGCACCAATTGCGGGGCCGGGTCGGGCGGGGCGGCCGCCAGTCCTACTGCTTGCTGGTTGCCGATCCGAAAACCAGCGAAGGCAAACAGCGGATGGAGACGATGGTGGCGACCACCGATGGCTTTGTAGTCGCCCAACGTGATTTGGAGTTGCGGGGCGCGGGTGACTTGCTCGGCAAAAAGCAGTCCGGGATGCCAGAATTTAAAGTGGCCGATCCAGTGGCGGATTTAAAGATGATGCAATACGCCCGCCAAGATGCGTTGAATCTATTAGAACAACCGCAGTGGGATCAGCAAGACGAAAATCAGCCCCTGGTGCACTACTTAACCCAGCAAAACTTACAGACGCACTTTGATTAATGAAACGATGGAGGCTTTGATGATGAAAATTGCAGTTGATGCCATGGGTGGCGATCACGCCCCTAAAGTGGTCGTAAACGGGATCGAACGGGCCCGCGACCAACACCCCGACCTAGAATTTCTGCTGTTTGGTGATCCAGCCGCGGTCCAAGCCCAGCTAAGCAATCCGGAACGGATCACGATTGTTCCCACGACCGAAGAAATTGAAATGGGGGAAGAACCGGTACGGGCCATTCGCCGGAAAAAAGATTCTTCGCTCGTGCGGGCGGCAATGGCGGTAAAAAATGGCGAAGCCGATGCCTTCTTTTCCGCGGGAAATACGGGGGCAATTTTAGCGGCCGGGCTGTTTATCGTGGGGCGTATCAAAGGGATTGACCGGCCCGGTTTGACCAGTATTTTGCCGGTCGCCTTACCCAATGCGGCCCAGGCGACCCGCTTCGTCTATCTGGATTCGGGAGCCAATGCCGAGTCCAAGGAACGTAACCTGGTGCAATTTGCCCAGTTGGGCCGGTTTTATGCCAGTCAAGTTCTCGGCGTCGCTAATCCCCGGGTCGCCTTGTTGAACAATGGGGCCGAGGCCGACAAGGGGGACAGCTTCCATAAAGCCGTGCACCAACTGTTAGCGGCGGATGATAGCTTAAACTTCGTGGGGAATGTCGAAGCCAGTGAATTGTTACATGGCAAAGCCGACGTGGTGGTGTCGGATGGTTGGACCGCCAATGCCGCTTTGAAGGCTACGGAAGGAACGGCCAAATTGGTCTTGCACCTCTTAAAGGATGGCATTTTAAATGGTGGCTGGCGGGCCAAATTGGGCTATGTGTTCTTAAAGCCGGTCTTTAAAAAGATTGCCAAATTAATGACGCCGTCGAATTACGGGGGGGCTGTCTTGTTAGGCTTGAAGGCCCCGGTGGTGAAGGCGCACGGGGCCGCTGATGAAAAAGCGATTGTCGCAACGATTGACCAGATTCAAACGATGTTGACATCGCAAGTCGTCCAAAAGACGGCCGCGTACTTCCAAGCGGCAGAAGAAAATGGCCAAACCGTGGACAAGCCGGGGGAAAACTAATAGAATAGAGAAGTTAGTAATTACAGATTAAGAGGTTTGACAAGCATGGACAAGAAAGAAATCTTTGATCAAATTGCCGCAATTGTGTCGGATCACTTTGATATTGACCGGGCAAAGATTACGGATGATTTAAACTTGAAAACAGACTTAAACGCGGACTCAATTGACTTCGTTGAATTTGTGCTTGAAGTAGAGGATACTTTTGGGGCCCAAATTGATGACAGCGAAGCCGAAAAGTTGAGCACGATTGGTGAAGTGGTAGATTACATCGCTGCCCACCAGAAGTAAGAATGCGCTAGTGGGGTCGCGATGAAGTGAGCTTCGTCGGGGCCTTTTTCTAACGGCTGACACTTTAACAGGACCATAGATTCGGCCTGTGAGATGGGTGGAAAAACTTCGGCCTATCTCAGAGGAAAAATCGGAAAGGATAACCATGATTTCAGAATTACAGGCGTATTTGCAAGCAGAATTTGGGATTCATTTCCAGGACACTGCCCTGTTGGCAGAAGCTTTTACCCAGGCTTCGTACGTAAATGAGCACCCCAAGGAACACTTAAAGTACTATGAACGGATTGAATTTTTAGGGGATGCGGTGCTGCAATTATTTGTTTCAGAATACATCTACCAGCGCTTTCCGGAATTACCGCAGGGGAAATTGACCCGCTTGCGGGCGGCAATGGTTTGTGAGGACAGCTTCTCGAAGTTTGCCTTAGAGTGCCACTTTGATCAATACATCCGGCTCGGCCGGGGAGAAGAAATGGCCGGGGCTAGGAAGCGGCCCAGCCTTTTGTGTGATATTTTTGAAGCCTTTATCGGGGCGTTATACCTAGATCAAGGCCGGGCCGCGGTGGAAAAGTTTATTCACCGGGTCATTTTCCCGAAGTTGGACCAAGGGTGGTTTGATCACGCCGTGGATGCGAAGACGACCCTGCAAGAATTTTTGCAACGCAATGGGGATGTGCAGATCGTCTACCACTTGTTAAAGGAAAGCGGCAGTGAAAACGAACCGGTTTTTACGGTCAACGTAAGTGCCAATGGTCAGGTAATTGGCCAGGGGACGGGTTCTTCAAAGAAACACGCGGAAATGGCCGCCGCCCAAGTGGCCTTAGAAGCATTACGACACACGAAAAAGTAGGGGATTGGCATGCGACTGGTATCATTAGAGATTGATGGCTTTAAGTCCTTTGCGGAAAAGACGGTCATCAACTTCCAAACCGGGGTCACCGGGATTATCGGTCCCAACGGAAGTGGTAAAAGCAACATTATTGAAGCGATCCGTTGGGTGATGGGAGAGCAATCCGCTAAGACCTTGCGGGGGGATAAGATGGTCGACGTCATTTTTAATGGGGCGACCGATCGGGCCCCGTTGAACCGGGCGTTGGTAAAGTTGACCCTGGATAACAGTGATCATTATTTAAACACCCCGTATACCGAGGTAACCGTCTGTCGGAAGCTGTTTCGCTCGGGCGACAGTGAGTACCTGTTGAACGGGCAAAGTGTGCGGTTAAAAGACATCGTTAACCTGTTCATTGACTCCGGGATTGGGAAAGAATCGTTTGCGGTGATTTCCCAAGGTCGGGTGGCGGAAATCTTTAACGGTAAGCCCCAGGACCGCCGCAAGATGATTGAAGCCGTTGCCGGGGTCGGCAAGTATAAGGCGGATAAGGAAACGGCGCAGCGCCGGTTAGCAGAAACCAATGACAATTTAAACCGGGTCAACGACATTATCTATGAATTGCAGCAACGCTTGGGCCCCTTGGAAGAACAGCGGGCGCTGGCGCAGGATTACGTGGCCCAAAAGCAGCGCTTGGATCGTTTGGATCAAACCGCGACGGTCCGCGCAGTTGAGGCGGCAAACGAACGCTTGACCACGATTTTGACGCAAAAACAGCAGGCCGAGAAGTTGGCGGCGGATTATGAAGCCCGGGTGCACGCGGCGAACGCGCAAGCGGGGCAGTTACAAAGTCAGCGGCAAAAATTGCTGCACACGAAGGACCAACAGCAAGCCACGATTTTACGGTTAACCCAAGAAATCGGCCAACTGAATAACGATCAATCGGTCGCGCAAGTGCGCCAAGAACAACTAACCGCCGAAGTCGCCCGCTTGACGGAGCAACAAGCCGAGACAACGACCAAGTTGGCAGCCGCGCAAAGGGCGGTGGAAGCAGCCCAGCAGACGCAAGGCCAGCATGAAAGCCGTGTGCAAGCTGCTAAAGAGCAGTTAGCGGCCTTGCAAGCGGCCCAAGCGCCCGACCAGCAAGCGAAATTGACGGCGGAAATTGAGGCTTTGCGGGCCAAACAAGTGGAGCAGTTGCAAAGTTTGACGACCTTGCACAATCAACAAACCTTTTTAAAGCAGAGTCAATCGCGGGGCCAAAGTCAAGCCGATCAAGTCGCCGCCGATTTGGCCCAGCGCCAGGAGCAATTGCAGGCGCGCCAAGCGGCTTTAGCAACGTCCCAGGCGGCGGTGGAAGCGACGGGGGCGCAAGTGACGGCCAAACAAGGCCAGCTCCAGGATTTACAAGCTCAATTAACAACAACCCAAGGCCAGTATGAAACGGCCCAAAAGCAATGGTACCAAGCGCTGGGGACCTTGCAATCGCAGCAAGCCCGCTTGAAAAATTACCAGGCGATGGCCGCGGATTATACCGGTTACTTCTACGGGGTGCAAAATGTCTTACGCCAACGGCAAACTTTTCCGGGCCTGTTTGGGGCCGTGGGAGAATTACTGACGGTGCCCAAGGAGTACACTCTGGCGTTGGAAACGGTCCTGGGTGGGCAATTGCAACACCTGGTCGTTGATAGTCAAGCCAGTGGGAAGCAGATTATTAACTACCTGACCCGCACCCGCGGGGGCCGGGTGACCATTTTGCCGCTGGACAGTTTACGCGGCGGACGGGTCCCGGCCGCCTATGCAGCAGTGGCCAACCACCCGGGCTTGTTAGGCAAGGCAGTGGATCTGGTTCAGTTTGAGGCCCGCTACCAACCGGTCGTCGACCAATTGTTGGCGACCACCGTGGTGGCCGACAATTTGGATCACGCCACGGAAATTGCCCGCTTAGGCCGGCACCAGCTCCGGGTCGTGACCCTCAACGGGGAATTAATCAACGCCAGTGGGGCGATGACCGGGGGGAAGACCAAGCAACAGCGGGTCGGCTTGTTGACGCAAAAAAAGCGGCAGCAAGAATTTGAAGCGGCCGTCCAACAAGCGACCACAGCCAGCCAGCAAGCGGAACAGGCGGTGCAAACTTGGCAACAAAAACGGCAAGCCCTGCAAGCCGCGGGCCAAACTGCGACTGAGGAATTAACGACCCTCCAGGCAAGGTTAAGTGAGCAACGGGATCACTTGCAACAAGTCACGAGCGAAGTGCAGGATCTGCAACGCCAGATTGCGGCCTTGCAATTGCAAACCAGCCAGCAAGATTCCCAGCACAGTCAGTACGAAGACCAAGTTCAAGCGGCTCAAGCGGCGGCAGACCAGTTGGAAACCGAACTGGACCAGACGAAAGCAGAGTTAGCGGCCAAGCAAGCGGCCCTGACGCAATTGACCAGCCAATCCGCTGATCAAGCCGAAGCGCGGCACCAGGCCCAACAAGCACTGGCCGTGGAAACCGAACGGTTGCACCAAGCCCAGGCCGCCGTGGCGGAGCGGCAAGCCGAATTGGCCCGCTTACAAAGTACCGCCCAGGCGCTCAACGAGCAATTAGCGGCGGCCAAGGAACGGTTAACGGCGACCCCAACGGCTTCAGCGGCGCAAATCCAAAGCTTGCAAGCGGAGCTGACGGCAGCCCAAGCGCAGGTCACTGAATTAAACGCGCAATTGGAGCAGTTGGAACAAACCCTCGGCGACGCGACAACCGAAAGTGACCGGCTGCAAGGTTTGATGCGGGTGGCTTACGATGACTTGACGCGGATCAATGAGCAGCGGTTGGCGTGTGAGCAGACGATTGACCAAGGAGAAAACCACCTGAGTGAGCAATATCACACGACCCTGGCTGCGGCCAAAGCGCAAGTCGTTAATTTGCCGGATGAAGAATTACAGCGGCAAATCAAGCTATTGCACCGCGGAATTGAAGAGTTGGGGGAAGTCAATGTGGCCGCGATCGGTGAGTACGAAACGGTCAAGGAACGCTATGATTTCTTAGCAGCCCAACAAACTGACCTCTTGGAAGCCGAAGACCAGTTGAAACAAACGATGGCCAAGATGGACCAAGAGGTCAAGCGGCGCTTCAGCCAAACCTTCCAGCAGCTTTCAACGGCCTTTGCCACGACGTTTAAACAGGTCTTTGCCGGGGGCCAGGCCAAATTGATTTTGACCGAACCGCATGACCTGTTGGAAACGGGGGTCGATATTTACGCGCAACCACCGGGAAAAAAGAATCAGCAGTTGAGTCTGCTGTCCGGGGGGGAAAAAGCGTTGACGGCCCTGGCCCTGTTGTTTGCCGTCCTTAAAGTCCATCCGGTTCCCTTTGCCATCTTGGATGAGCCCGAAGCGGCCCTTGATGACGTCAACGTGGATCGGTTTGCCACTTATTTGGATCGCTTTGGCAACCAGGGGCCGCAGTTTATCGTGATCACCCACCGAAAGGGGACGATGGTGAACGCCGATGTCTTATACGGGGTCACGATGCAGGATTCGGGGGTCTCCAAGGTGATTACCGTCAACGTTGATCAAACCCTCAAAGCCGCCCAAACAAAGTAAGGAAGTGAGAAGATGGGATTATTTGATATTTTCCGGCGGAAGAAACAACCAGCCGAGCCGGAACAACCAGTCGCAGCGCCAACCAGTGAGGAAAGTGAACCAAGTGGTGCCCCAACGCCCACTAGCAGTGCCAATCCGGTCAGTGAGGCTGTCAGCGAGCCGGCAGCCCCAGCCCCTGCGCCGGTAGAGGCTGACGAACCGCAACCGGCGGCTGAATCAGCCTCTGAGTCGGCCGAACCCCAACCGTCGGCGGGGGATGATGGACCAGAAGAACCTGCCGCAACGCCTAAGGCAACGGTGCAGGTTCCAGCCCCGGAAACCGTGACATCGGCCGCGCCGGTCAGTGAGGAACCGGCGGCCAGTGCCACTGCTGATGCCGGTGATACCACGCCGGCGGCCTCGAGTGCGGCCGTTAAACCGGAACCAGCCGAAGCCGGGAGTGCATCGGAAGCGGCGGAAAGCTCCGCGGCCCCGGCACCCCAAAGCGCGGCTGAAACAGCAACCGAGGGGGCCGCTGCGGCCACTGAGCCTGCCACGACGGTAGAACCGGCGGATGACAAATATGAAAAGGGCCTGGCCAAGTCGCGGTCCGGATTTGGAGCGCGGTTGAACAAGTTCTTGGCTAATTTCCGGCACGTCGACGAAGATTTCTTTGAAGACCTGGAAGACTTGCTGATTGAATCGGACGTGGGCTTTGAAATGACCCAACAACTCTCAGACGCCCTGCGCGAAGAAGTGAAGTTGCAAAATGCCAAGACTAAGCAGGATGTTTCTAACGTGATCATCGAAAAGATGGTGGAACTGTATGAAGCGGCGGGCCAAGATGAACAAACCGGCCTGCAAATGGCGCCAGAAGGGCCGACGGTGATCATGTTTGTCGGGGTCAATGGGGCCGGGAAGACGACCACGATCGGGAAGATGGCGGCCGCCTTCAAGCAAGACGGCAAGAAGGTCCTCTTAGTGGCCGCCGATACCTTCCGGGCCGGGGCCACTGAACAGTTGGCCGTGTGGGCCGAACGCGATGGCGTCGACATTGTGACCGGCCCCGAAAAGGGCGATCCGGCTGCCGTGGTCTTTGACGGCGTGAAGCGGGCCAAGGAAGCCAACTATGATATCTTGCTGGTCGATACGGCCGGCCGGCTGCAAAACAAGGTCAACTTGATGAACGAATTGGCCAAGATGAAGAAGATTTTGACCCGCGAAATTCCGGCCGCGCCGCATGAAGTGCTGCTGGTCTTGGATTCTACGACGGGGCAAAACGCCTTAAACCAAGCCAAGCTCTTTAAGGAAAGCACGGATGTGACCGGGATTGTCCTGACCAAACTGGACGGGACGGCCCGCGGGGGGATCGTGTTGGCAATTCGCAATGAATTGCACCTACCGGTCAAGTACGTGGGCTTAGGGGAAAAGGTTGATGACTTGCAAGTCTTTGATCCCGCGGAATTTGTCTACGGCTTGTTTAAGGGCTTGGTCACGACTAAGTAGTTAACAACAACCGGGCAGAAAGGGTGGTCGGAAAATGGAGTTGGAAAAAAATGAACGGGTTAACGCCCTCTTTGCGTTTTATCAGCCCTTGCTGACGAAAAAGCAGAATGATTATTTGGAACTCTATTACGTCGATGACTACTCGCTGGGCGAAATTGCCGAAGAATTTGGGGTTTCGCGCCAAGCAGTTTATGATAATATCAAGCGGACGGAAAAAATTCTGGCCGCCTATGAAGCAAAGTTGGGTCTGCTGGCGGATTATCAAGCCCGCAACCGGCAATTTGATGCCCTCCAAGCCTACGTTAAGACCCACTACCCCGCTGACGAGCAGCTCAATGCGCTGGTCGCTCAGATGGAAACCTTAGAAGAGGAGTAACTCAAATGGCATTTGAAGGATTAACCGAACGCCTCCAAAAGGCGATGGAAAAACTGCGCAAGAAGCCGAAGGTGACGGAGGCCGACCTGCGTGAAACGATGCGCGAAATTCGCTTGGCCCTCCTGGAAGCCGACGTCAATTTTGCCGTTGTCAAGGACTTTGTCAAAAAGGTCCGGGAAAAGGCCACGGGGGCCGAAGTCTTAAAGGGCTTGAACCCCGCCCAACAAATCGTCAAGATCGTCAACGAAGAATTGACCCAAATGATGGGGGAAACGGCGACGCCCCTGGCTAAGGCGCCCCACATTCCGACCGTCATCATGATGGTCGGGCTCCAAGGGGCCGGGAAGACGACCACGGCGGGGAAGCTGGCGAAGAAGTTAAAGGACGAAGAAAACGCGCGGCCGTTGATGATTGCCGCCGACGTGTACCGGCCCGCCGCAATTACGCAATTGCAACAAGTGGCGGCCACGATTGACGTGCCGGTCTTTGAAGAAGGCACCGAGGTTGATCCAGTCCAAATTGTTAAGGACGGGATGGCTCAAGCGGCGGCCAACCACAATGACTACGTCTTAATCGATACGGCCGGGCGGCTGCAGATCGATGAAAAGCTGATGGACGAACTGGCCCAAATTAAAGCCTTGACCAACCCGAATGAAATCTTGCTGGTCGTCGACGCGATGACCGGGCAAAATGCGGTCAACACCGCCGAAGGGTTTAATGACAAGCTCGACATTACCGGGGTCGTCTTGACCAAGTTAGATGGTGACACCCGGGGTGGGGCTGCCATGTCGATTCGGGCCGTGACCGGTAAGCCGATCAAGTTTGTCGGGGAAGGGGAAAAGATGGAAGATCTTGATGTCTTCCACCCCGACCGGATGGCTTCGCGGATCCTCGGGATGGGGGACATGCTTTCCCTGATCGAAAAGGCGCAAAAGAATTTCGATGAGGAACAAGCCCAGGCCACGATGGAGAAGATGCGGGAAAACACCTTCGACTACAATGACTTTTTGGCCCAGATGGACCAACTGACCAAGATGGGGCCGATGGAAAACCTCTTGAAGATGATTCCAGGGATGGCTAACAACCCCGCCTTGCAAAATGTGAACCTGGACCCGAAGCAGTTTGCCCACATCAAAGCAATCATCCTCTCGATGACCCCGGCCGAACGGGAGAATCCGGATCTGATGAACCCAAGTCGGCGCCGGCGCTTAGCCGCTGGGGCCGGGCGACCGATTGTTGAAGTCAACCGCATGATTAAGCAATTCAATCAGATGCGCAAGATGATGAAGCAGGTCACCAACGGGAACTTCAGTGGGCTGCAAAACATGATGGGCGGCCAAATGCCAGGTGGCAAGATGGGTCAAATGGCGATGAACCAAATGGCCCGGCAAATGAAGAAGAACAAGCAAAAGCGGCTGAAGGCCTTGCGCAAGGCCCGTCGCAAGAAAAAATAAGATTTAGCGGTTGCTCAGGCAGCCGCTTTTTTG
>MHCFD02800__coassemble_1345_pt1 | contig 28873 bp, 24 predicted proteins | sample MHCFD02800__metabat2_high_PE_001 | metagenome-assembled genome bin MHCFD02800
ATTGAAAATGAAGTTCCCCAAGCCTTGGCGGACTGGACGGCGGCGAACCTGCCGCAAAGTTATTTGCAGGGGGAATTGGCCTCCGCCAAGTTGATGCAGGATTCGGACCTCAGTTACCTGTTGTTGAAGCTGACCTGGTTGTTTGACGATGACGCCGATCGCGAGTATGAATTGGTACCGAGTGGGCAACGTTTTGCTGATGCTGAAGTATCCCGCCAAGCCGTCGTACAAGCCATCTTAGATTTATTGGCTGATGACGATCATCCGTGGCAGACCAGCTACGGGGTGGGGAAACCGGGGACCCATTTTGCTCACCCGTCTTTTTATTAAGGGGGATTATGATGACAAGGGCTTTAACTGACTGGTTAAAATTACAAAGTTTAACCCAACAGATTGATCAAGAGCTGACCGCTGCGTTACAAACGTTGGTCGATCAGATCAGTTTAAATGAATTTTACGTCCTGCACTTTTTGGCGCAAGCCGAAGGACAGCCCCTGCGGGTCAATGATTTAAGCGCTAAATTGGGGCTCAGTCAAAGCGCGACCTCGCGGATGTTGACCCGCTTTGAACGGACCTGTGAGGTCATTGAACGCCAGCCCAGTGCTGTGGATAAGCGAAGCGTTTTAATCCACTTGACGTCGGCGGGCTGGCAGTATTTGCAAAATGCGGAACGGGTGGTGGCACCGATTTTAGCCAAATACCAGCCCGTGTTGGAACAGTTAACCGGGCACAAGGGAGGAAATACGGATGAGTGAACAAAATAATGTTGGTAACGGGCGCATCAAAGGGGATCGGCCTGGCGACGGTAATTCAAGCTTTAAAGGCCGGCTATGCCGTGGCGGCAACGTAGCGGAATGCGGCTCGGTTAACGGCGCAGGTAGCCCAGGCCGCCCCGGATCAGCAAGCCCAGTTTTTACCACTGGAAATGCAATTTGAAGCTACCAGCATCCAAGCGGCGGTTGCCAAGGTAATGGCGCGGTGGGGCCGCTTAGACGTCCTGGTCAACAACGCGGGTTATGCCATTTTAGGGGCCTTTGAAGAATTTTCCTTGGCCGAAGTCAAGCAAAATTTTGACGTTAACGTCTTTGGCTTAATGCAAATGACCCAAGCCGTCCTGCCGATCATGCGCGCCCAACAGCACGGCCGTATTATTAATATTGCTTCCATTTCTGGAACGGTGGCCGGCCCCAGCCAGTCCATTTATTCGGCGACCAAGGCGGCGGTCATCATGATGAGTGAGGCGTTGGCGGCGGAAGTAGCGCCGTTTGGGATTCAAGTTACGGCGGTCGGCCCGAGCGGGGTGCGGACGGACTTTTTAGATGGGCGTTCGATGAAGCGGCCTGCTAAGACGTTGCCCGAGTATCAAGTTGTGGCGCAGACCATGACGGGCTTAGGCCAACTTAATCACCACCAAAGCGGCGATCCGGTCCTGGTCGGCCAGGCGATTGTCAAATTGGCCCCAATGGCCCACGCCCCGCGCCGCTTGTATTTAGGGAACTGGTCGGTTGCCGCGTTGCAAACCAAGATTGAAGAAGTCGTCAATGAGGTTAACCAACACCTGGACTTAACCCAAAGTATTGATCACGAATGATCAAAGAGGATGAGGAAGATGGAAGTATTTGATTTATTGACCCAGCACGTTTCAGTGCGCGATTTTGAAGCCACCCCGCTGTCAGCGGCGACCAAACAACAATTATTAACGGCGGCGCACGCGGGTTCGTCGTCCAATTTTGTGCAGGCTACTTCGATTATTGAAGTGCAAGCTCCGGCGCTGCGGAATGAATTGGCGGAAATTTCCCAAAGTGCGGCCTATGTCAAAAAAAGTGGGGTCTTTTACGTCTTTGTGGCGGATCTGTACCGCCAGGCCCATTTACTGGAAGCCGCGGGCCAGGCGGTGGCGCCGGTGACGAATTTGGAGTCGTTTTTGGTCAGCGTAGTTGATACCACGATTGCTGCGGAAAACATGGCCGTCGCCGCAGAAGCGCAGGGCTTGGGGATTTGCTTTATCGGTGGCCTGCGCAATGACTTGGCCCGGGTGGCGGAATTGTTGCACTTACCCAAGTATACGGTGCCGTTATTTGGGTTGACGATTGGCGTTCCCCGGACGAAAAATGGGGTCAAGCCGCGGTTACCGCTGGCTAACTTTACCGCCGTTGACACCTACCCGGCGGCCCAGTTTACGGCGTTAGGGGACTATGATGAAGTAGTCCGTGACTATTATTTGCACCGGCCCAGCCACCCTAAGGACACGGACTGGACAACGACTCAGCGGGACTTTTTTGCGACCCTGCGCCGGCCAGCCGTCGCCGCCTTTGTAAAGGCGCAGGGGTTTGAGCTTACGCGTTAACTCAGAATTAATTTTGCTAAGGGGGAAGAGGAAATGGTAACGTTATTTTTAGCGCCGAGCAGCGGTTCATCCCGTAAAGCGCGGGCGTGGCTCACGGCGCACCAAATTCCGTTTGTAGAGCGCAATCTGGCAGTCGAACCGTTGAGTTTAGCGGAAATTAAGTCGATTTTGAAAATGAGCGAAAATGGGACTGACGATATCATTTCCAAACGTTCCAAGGCCTACCAAGCCCTGAATATTGATCTGGATGAATTGTCATTAAGTCAGCTGACGACTTTGATTCAAACGCACCCAGGCTTGGTGCGTCGGCCGATTATCCTTGATGATAAGCGGATGTTGGTGGGGTACAATGAAGATGAGATTCGGCGCTTCTTGCCCCGGCAAGTGCGGCGCTTAGAATTGGCCAAGGCCCAGCAAGCAGCGTTGGGGTAAAAAAACAGGCGGCTTCCGCCCTGATTAATTCGGGGAGGAAGCCGCCTGTTGGCGTTTTAGGCCCGGCGCAATTTTAAGAGGCCGCTGAGCAAGAGCCCTAGGCAGGTGAACGGTAGCCAGGCAAAGCCCAGTGAGTACCACGGCAACCAGTGGCTGGCCACCGTGACCAGGGCTTGAATGGGGGCAGTGTGGGCCAAAACCGGCGGTAGATCCTTAAAGAGGCTTAAAAAGGCCGGGAGAGCCGTCAGCCCAAAGGTTAACCGAAAACTGATGCGGTCCAAGCCCAGCCAGGGGGTTAAAATTCCCAGGACAATTAAGGCAATCACGAGCGGATACAGGAAGGTCAGGATGGGGGCCGACCAGGCGATGATCAGATCTAACCCGAGGTTAGCGATCAGAAAGGAACCGCCGCAGGCCAAGCGTAAAAAGGTCCGGTAGCTAATATGAGGGAACAGCTGGTTGAGAGCTTGGGCAAAGGCGGCCACTAACCCCATCGCGGTCGTGATACAAGCCAAAATGGTTAAGACCGCCAACAACCCGTCCCCTAAGCTGCCTAAGTAGTGGTGGGCAACTTGCGCCAGGGTGATGCCGCCGTTGGCACCGAGGGCAAATTTCGCCCGGCTGGTAGCACCCAACCAAATCAAGCCGAGGTAGATAATTGCCACACTCCCCATTCCGATCAGCCCACTTTTGATGGTCGCCCACGAGACCGCGGTCCGATCGGTGACCCCTAACTCATGGATGGCGGTAATGATCGTCATCCCAAAGATTAACCCGGCCAGGGCATCCATCGTGTTATAGCCCTGCAAAAAGCCATTGGCAAAGGCCGCTGGGCGGTAGCTCCCCAGGGCGGCCAGGTGGTGCGCTTGACCGAGGGGGTGGCTAAAGGCCAGGGCAAAGATTACGGCTAGAATCAGCAAGAATAAGGGGTTTAAGTATTTCCCGATCAAAGCGGTGATTTTGCTTTCTTGGACCATCGCCAAGTAGGTTAAGCCAAAGAAAAGGCCAGTATACAGCAATAACCCGCCGCCTTGCCAGTCGGCCGGCAAAAACGGGGCGATCCCGATCGTATAAGAAACCGTCGCCGTGCGGGGCGTGGCCAGCAGGGGACCGATCGTCAGTTGTACCAATAAGATCAGCGGTAAGGCGACCCATTTGCCTAAGGGTTTCGTGAGCTCATACAGGCCGCTGGTTTTGGAAAGGCCCAGGGCTAAAAAGGCCATCAGGGGCAACAAGACCCCCGAAAGCAAGAAGCCGCCGGCGGCCGCCAGCCAGTGTTGCCCCGCCAATTGGCCGAGGTGGACCGGGAAAATCAAATTTCCGGCCCCAAAGAGCATCCCAAAAAAGAGGGAACCTAGCACCAAATAATCTTTCCAGGTGAGTTTTTGAGTCACAATGATAAATCCTTTCTATGGGAGGACGCTGCTGATCCCCCGGTTAGTATTTACTACGTTTTGTTTTGGTTGACACGAAAGGTAATTATACCATATTGGTTTGCCAGCTGGGGCGATCCAAAAGTGTTCATTAAGCACAACAACCGGCCTGGCCTAGTTTCTAACCACTAGTTGCAGTTAGGGAGCAAAGTAGACCAATATTTTTTTAGGGGTCACTTAGGAGGAATTTGCATTTACTTTCACATGCTCTGAAGGCGGTTCCATTGTCGCTTGGTTGGGAAAACGTTCCCCTTGATTGAGATATTATTCACAATTATAAACTTAAACAGTGGATAAATACCTATATTTCAAGGTATTAGACTTGTTGACTTTTTCACATTCGTAAGTTAAAGTAAGAACCGTAATCAAGTACAAGCACAGATCAGAGTTCAAGGAGGACTGTTTAGAATGGCTAAGCAGAATGAAACTCAAGTTACCCAAGATCCAAAGGCCCGGGCCGAAGCAATGGTGGACGCCTTAGTTAAAAAGGCCCACGCGGCTTTAGACGTCATGCAAGGTTTTGACCAAAAGACGGTTGACTACATTACCCACCAAATGGTCGAAGCTGGGCAAGACAAGCACATGGAGTTGGCGATTGAAGCCGTAAAGGAAACCGGCCGGGGTGTGGTCGAAGACAAGGCGATCAAGAACATGTTCGCAACCGAAGAAATCTGGCACCACATCCGCAAGCACCACACGGTTGGGGTGATTGAAGACAACAAGGCCGATGAATTGATCACCGTTGCCGAACCACTGGGGGTCTTAGCAGGGATCACGCCGGTGACCAACCCGACGTCGACGACTTTGTTTAAGGCGATCATTGCCATGAAGACGCGTAACCCGATCATCTTTTCCTTCCACCCGCAAGCCTTAGAATGCTCCCGCCATGCGGCTAAGATCGTCCGCGATGCAGCGATTGCAGCGGGGGCTCCCGAAGGGGCAATTCAATGGATTGACGAACCAAGCCGGGAAACCAGCACGGCCTTGATCAACCACCCTGGGATTGCCTGCACCCTGGCAACTGGGGGTCCAGGGATGGTTAAGGCGGCTTACTCCACGGGGAAGCCAGCCTTAGGGGTCGGTCCTGGGAATGGGCCCGTCTACATTGAAAAGAGTGCCAACCTCGCCCGGGCCATTAACGACCTGGTCTTATCCAAGACCTTTGACAATGGGATGATCTGTGCCACGGAAAACAGTGCCGTGATTGATAAGGAAATCTACGCCGAAGTGAAGGCCGGCTTAGAAGCCAACCGGGTTTACTTCGTGCCAAAGCAAGATCACGCCAAGTTGCGGACGACGATGTTTAATGAAAAGACCGGGGGCGTCAACGGGCCGATTGCCGGGATGTCAGCAATGAAGATTGCCGAAATGGCGGGCATTAAGGTCCCAGCCGACACGCAAGTCTTAGCCGTTGAAGTAGAAGAAATCGGGCCCAAGGAATTGCTGTCCGGTGAAAAGTTAAGCCCAGTCTTGTCAGTCTACCAAGCCCAAAGCAAGGACGATGCCTTTGCCAAGTGTGAAGCCTTGCTCAACTACGGGGGCTTGGGCCACACGGCGGCCATTCAAACGACTGATATGGACCTCGCCCGCGAATATGGGGTCGCTATGAAAGCTTCCCGGGTAATCGTTAACTCCCCATCGGGCTTGGGGGGCATTGGGAACATCTACAACCGGATGACGCCATCGTTAACGTTGGGGACCGGTTCATGGGGGGAAAACTCAATTTCTCACAACGTCACCGATTACGACCTGCTTAACATCAAGACAATTGCCAAGAGGCGGAATAACATGCAATGGATCAAATTACCACGAATTTACTTTGAACGCGACTCCGTTCGTTACCTCAAGGACATGCCAAACATCAACCGGGTCTTCATTGTTACGGGCCCATCGATTTACGCGCACGGCTACGTTGATGTCGTAGTTGATCAATTGAAGTTGCGGCAAAATGATGTTCAATACCTGGTCTTCTCGGACGTCGAAGCTGACCCATCGACCAAGACGGTTGAAAAAGGGGTCGCTTTGATGAAGTCCTTTAAGCCCGACACGATTATCGCCCTCGGGGGTGGTTCGCCATTGGACGCGGCCAAGGGGATGTGGATGTTCTACGAAGACGAGAATGCTTCCTTCTTTGGCGCTAAGCAAAAGTTCTTGAACATCCGTAAGCGGGCCTACCGCTTTGACAAGCCAAGCAAGGCCCAAATGGTCGCCATTCCGACGACGTCCGGGACGGGATCCGAAGTAACGCCATTTGCCGTTATTACTGACTCCGAGACCCACGTTAAGTACCCGCTGGCTGATTATGCCTTGACGCCAGACGTGGCCATTGTGGACCCACAATTTGTCGACACGGTCCCAAAGGGCAACATTGCGGCCTCCGGGTTGGACGTCTTGGCCCACGCGATGGAATCCTACGTTTCCTCGATGGCGTCCGATTACACCCGGCCACTGTCCTTGCAAGCCATCAAGCTGGTCTTCCAAAACCTGACTAAGTCTTACAACGGGGATCCGGAAGCCCGGGCGGCGATGCACAATGCTTCGACGTTGGCGGGGATGGCCTTCGGGAATGCCTTCTTAGGGATCAACCACTCGATTGCCCACAAGTTGGGTGGGGAATTTGGTTTGACCCACGGGATCTGCATTGCCATTACCATGCCGCACGTCATCAAGTTCAATGCGACCTTGCCAAAGAAGTTCAGCACGTGGCCGAAGTACGAAGCCTTCCGGGCGGAAGAAGACTACGCGACGATTGCCAAGACGATTGGCCTGACTGGTGACAGCAACCAAGCCTTGATTGACCAACTGTGCGAAAAGGTCAAGGAATTGGCCCACTCCGTTGGGGTCACCTTGAGCTTGAAGGCTTGGGGCGTTGACAAGGCCCACTTCGACCAAGTGGTTGACAAGTTAGCCGCCTTGGCCTACGAAGACCAATGTACGACGGCCAACCCGCAAGAACCACTGATCAGCGACCTGAAGCAAATCATGATTGATGAATACGACGGCAAGGGTGTCGAAACCAAGTAAGCCGTTGGTAATTCACTAGCTAAAAAGCCCTGGTGAGCACTACGCTCGACCAGGGCTTTTCGCGTTGATCGTTACTTGAATTGATCGACGGGGCCGAGGTAATCAGTATCAATCCCCAACCATTTCTTGTTGATTTGGCGCAAGGTCCCATCTTTTTGTAAGACTTTGAGGGCGTAGTTGATTTTCTTAACCAGGGTGCGGTCCTTTTTCCGGATTCCCACGGCGACTTCGTCTTGGGGAAAGACGTCCGAACCAATTAACTTATAGTCATTGGAACCAGCGAGGTGCTTAGCGTAGTAACCACCATAGACCGTCCCGGTTAAGACCCCGTCGATGCGGCCGGCTTTAAGATCCAAGAAGGCCGAGTTGTTGTCTTGGTAGATAATCCGGCCTTTGACGTAGCGCTTCAGCTTAGCGGGGTACTTGTAAAAATCAGTATAAGCGGTCGAACCTTGTTGCAAACCGACCACTTTGCCTTTCATATCAGCAAAGGAATTGATCCCGGCATCCTTGCGCACTACCAAGGATTGGCCGCTGCGCTCATACACCCGGCTGAAGGCCTGCTGTTTGGCCCGGGCGGGGGTGGCGGTGTAGCCGTTCCAGATGACATCAATCGTGCCGTTTTTAAGTTCGGTTTCCTTCATCGCCCAATCGATCGACTGGAATTCGGGTTTGAGGCCCAAGACTTTGCAAACGGCGCGGGATAAGTCAACGTCGTAGCCGACTAGCGTCCCATCCTTTTGCCGGAAGTCCATCGGCACGAAGCTATCGTCGACCCCGATCAGCAGGGTCCCCCGCTTCTTGATTTGGGTCCATTGATCACTTTGGTCCGCCCGTTGACTGGCCAGAATCTCAACGGGACTGATCAAGAGACTTACGATTAGGGTCGTAATCAAACTGAGACTGATTAACCAACGCTTTTTTTGCATAAACGGTCCCTCCTTTAACTGCCATGAACGGAAACAAGAATAAAAAAAGCACCCCCGCCACCAAAAATGGTGACGGGGGCGCTGGGCGCGGTCCCACCCCGAATCCCTGCTTTTTCACAAAACCAGGCTCAGTAGGTTCAATCATTCATTAAACCCGTGGTGATAACGGCCGCCGACCGGCCCACGCTTACTGCCTTCAGCGGGGCAACTGACAGGGGTGATTCACTTTACCGGTTTGGTCGGCTTTCACCAGTTCCGACTCGCTGGACAAACCAAGTCAAGTTACTAGTCTGCTCGTGGTTGTTAATGATAATCTAATCGAATTATCATTCTTTGTCAAGGGCCGCGAAAAAATTGTGGGCAATTTGTTGGTACACGGCCGGCGCAGCGAGAAATTCCGCGAGGTTCAAATGTTCATTTACCTGGTGCGATTGGGTGTCATCGCCCGGGCCGTATTCCACGAAGGCAAAATCCGGATTGCCCTTAACGTACATCGACGCGTCAGTGGCGCCCTTGGAAATGACGACGGGTGCGTCAACTTGGTTAATTTCCTTCACGGCGGCTTGTACCTGGGTGATAAACGGGTTGGCGGGGTCCGTGACGACCGGAGCAAAATCGCCGACTACTTCTAGCTCCAAAGCCGCCCCGCCTTGGTTGAGGCGATCAATAATGGCTTGCAAGCGGACGTGGGTCGCTTGGTTGTCGCATTCCGGAATGGTGCGGACGTTGCCCTTTAAAAAGGCCGCGTCCGGGATCGTGTTCAACTGTTCGCCCCCGTGCAGGACCGTAATCGAGTGGACCAAGGCGCCTAAGACCGGATTGTCATCGACCTCATCAAACGCCGTTTGTTCGGCGTTGATGAAATCAACCAGGTCCATCAAGGCGTTGTGACCAAGGGCGGGGGTGGAACTGTGGACGGCTTTGCCGCGGGCGTGGACGATGTAATCAAAGGAACCGCAGTGCGCGTATTCGATCGTTTGCGAAGAAGCTTCGGCCATGACCAGGGCCTTAACGCCTGCTAAGTAACCGCGTTGGGTCAAGGCTGTGGCGCCCGTACCGCTGCCTTCTTCGTCACCAGATAGCAGGAGGCGAATCGTGCCCGCTTTGGGCAGTCCGGCAGCATGCAACTCGATTAAGGCAATGACGGTCGCAATCAGCCCGCCCTTCATATCAACGGCGCCCCGCCCGTAGATGGCACCATCATGGATTGCCGCCGCAAAGGGGTCCGTTTGCCAGGCGCCGGCTGCATTGGGAGCGACCGTATCGAGGTGGCCAGCAAAGGCCAGAATTGGTTCTTGGCCCGTCCCAATTTCGGCGACCAGGCCCGCCCGGTGGGGGGCGAATTCGACCAGTTCACTTTGAATGCCGTGTTCAGCCAGGACTTGCTGGAGCCACTGGGCCAGGGGGGCTTCGTTGCCGTTGGCGGTATTAAATTGGATCGCCTTTTTTAATAAGGCGAGGCGCGCGTTGTCTTCCATCTCGATCAGCCTTTCTCATTTATTTTTAATCTACTCTCATCATACGAGAGCCGGAAAGAAAAGTAAAGTTAGTTGGCGTGCAGAAAATGGAATTGACCGTGACGCTCAAAGCAGGCGGCGATTTGCAGCAGTTGCAGTTCTTGGCCCTTGCCGGCGATAAATTGAATCCCGAGGGGTAGCCCGGCGTCAGTCACGTAGGTTGGTAAGCTGATCGCCGGTTCCCCTGTTAAGTTGGCTTGCTGGGTAAAGGGCGAGCGGGTCAAAGCGGCCAGCCACTGGTCCCAAATGAACTGTTGTTGCTCCGCCGGGCTTAGTTCGGTAATGTGGGCCATGGTGGCCAACTCAGCAGGGGTATTCAAGGGCTGGTCGATGCGTGGGGCGATCGTGGCCGTGGTCGGCGTCAGCAAAAGGTCGTATTGCTCGTGGAAACGGGCCATTTGTTCACCAGCCAAATCCCAGGCACTTAAGGCCCGGCTGTACTGACTGGCCGAGACATGGGTCCCGGTCTGATACAGGGCCCAGGTGAGCGGTTCCATGTCGGCTGGGGTAACCGGCCGTCCCAACCCGGCGGCAATTTGGTCAAACATCGCCGCCGTTTCGCCCTCGTTCATCAGGTAGTAGGTCTCCATCAATTGGCGACCGTCGGTAGGCCAGTCGACTTCTTCAACGGTTAAACCTTGCCCTTGTAAAAAGGTCACGGCTTGTTGGACGGCTTGCACGGCTTCATCGTCAACCGGAGTGCCAACTGGTGAGGTGGTTAAATAACCAATTTTAAGGGGTGGTAATTCGTTTAAACGGTCAGTAAAACTGGCGGCTAAGGGAACCTGGAAGACGGCCGCTGGCTGCAACGCTTGGAGAGCTTCCAAGAGCCGGGCCGTGTCGGTGACGGAGCGGGTAATGGCAAAACTGCCGGCCGCGCCTTGCCAAGAACGCCAGTCGGTCGGACCGGTCACGATTCGTCCGCGGGTCGGTTTTAAGCCGATGGTTCCGGTCCAAGAGGCTGGAATCCGGATGGAGCCGCCGCCATCGCTAGCAGCGGCCAGGGGGAGGAGTCCGGCAGCGACCGCCGCCCCGGCCCCTCCGGACGAACCACCCGGGTAGTAAGCAAGATTCCACGGGTTATGCGCATCACCGTACATTTGGGAATCAGTTACGTTTTTAAAGCCAAATTCGGGATAATTGGTTTGACCGATAATCACAAATCCCGCCGCTTCCAAGGCCTTGGTAAAGTTGCTGGATTGGGTGGCAACTTGGTCGGCAAAGAGGCGGTTGGCGTTGGTCGCAGGCAAGCCGGCTTTGGCTTGTCCCAGACCCTTGAGTAACAGCGGGACTCCCAAGAAGGGTTGACCGTGATCGACCAGGCGGTCAGCATCCTGTTCGGCTTGGGCGCGCCGTTCGCTGATCACGGCGTTGAGCTGGGGATTTTGCCGTTCAATTTGGTCAAAAGCGGCCGCAATCAGCTCCCGGGCACTGACTTGCTTGGTGCGCACCAAGTGGGCTAAATGCGTTGCCGACTGTAACATCAGATTTTCACTCATCGCAAGCATCCTTTCCAAAAAAACAAATTTTAGTGGCTAATTGGTTCTTATCTTACCACTTATTTCTTGTAAGCGCTTGAATTTAGTGGTTAAATTATATACGATTTGAGGGTAAATGTTAATAATTCTTAAAAGGTGGGATGCAAAATGGAAGCTTTGTTGCAACAGCTCTCGATTCCGGGCTATTTTGATGCGCCATTGGCCGTTTCGTCCTTGCCAACGATTCTAAGTGGGTTGCCGATGTCGTTGTTGTTGTTGGTGATTTGCTTTAGTTTGGCAAACGTCTTGGGCTTTGTCATCATGTTGATGCGGATCAGTCGTTTTAAAATCTTGCAGTGGCCGGCCCGGTTTTATATTTCCTTTTTCCGGGGGGTGCCAATGCTGGTTGTTTTGTTTTTGACTTACTTTGGGTTGAACCTGGACGCGATTCCAGCGGCCATTTTATCGCTGACGATTGTGCCCGCGGCCTTTATTGCTGAATATTACCGGTCCGCCTTTATTGCCATTGATCCGGGCCAGTTAGAAGCGGGATTGTCATTGGGCTTTTCCTACCTTGGGGTGGTCTACCACATTCTCTTGCCCCAGGCTTTTCGAATTGCAATTCCGTCCTTGGGGAACGTCTTGTTGGATTTGTTTAAGGGCACCTCATTGGTAGCGATGATCACGGTTTCCGAAATGTTTATGCAGGCCAAAATCGTGGCCGGGGCCAACCAGGATTACATGACGATCTATATCGTGATTGCCATCATTTACTGGTTGGTTTGCTGTTTGATGTCCTTTGGCCAAGATGTCTTAGAACGCTACTTAAATCGTCATTTTGCGCAATAAAGCACAAATGGGAGCGCTTGCTTTTTTGGTAAAATCACTTATCATGTAACCATCAACTTTAGGAGGCAGTACTATGTTTTTCAAATCACGTCGGATGAAATTAGCGGCGGTCGCGGCAGCGGCCTTGTTGGTCGTTGGGGGCTTGACAGCGTGTGGTAAAAAGTCAACCGCCACGCCAAAAACTTTAACCGTTGCGACTTCCGGGACGCTGTATCCAACCTCATATCATGACTCCAAGACCAAGAAGCTGACGGGTTACGACATTGAAGTCGTCCGGGCCGTGGCCAAGGATTTGGGGATGAAGGTCAAGTTTAAGGAATACAACGTCGATGGGCAATTGGCCGCGGTTAAATCCGGGAAGGCCGACTTAGCCGTGAATGATTTTGCCATCTCACCAGCCCGGCAAAAGCAATTCTTGATGTCAACGCCATTTAAGCACTCCTTTAACAGTATCGTGGTGCGGGCCAGCGATGACTCTGGGATCCATTCTTGGGCCGATATTAAGGGCAAGAAAGCGGCTGGGGAAGCCGGAACAGGTTACCAACGCTTGGCCCAACAATTGGGGGCCCAATTGGTCAACTACGACAATGTTTCAAATGACGTCTACTTAAAGGACGTTAAGAATGGCAAGACGGACTTGATCATGAATGACTACTACCTGCAAAAATTAGCCCTAAAGGCGGTGCCGGACAGTGGTTTGAAGATTTTACCAAACATGTACTTTACCACCAACCTCGATGGCGCCGGGGAAGGAATGATTATCAACAAGCAGGATAAGGCCCTGCAAAAGAAGATCAACCAGTCCTTAAAGAAGCTGCTCAAGGATGGGACGATCAAGAAAATTGCCGAAAAGTACTACGGAGCGGACGTTACCAAGCAACCACAGGTCCACATCTCCAAGCACTTTACGATTTCTGACCAATACACTGGACGCAATTAGATAGAATGCACAAAGTCCCGCACGCTGCGATCGTGCGGGACTTTTTCTTATATAATTTAAAATTTAACCGGCAAAAACTTAAAAAATCAAGATTATTTAAGCGTTTGTGTTGGAGTGAGCAAATTAATTATTCAGGGGCAAAGTGGGGGCGCCTAGTTGGGCAATTATAGCCGGATCGTGCTCCACTAATAGCATGGTCGGGCGGACCTGCTTTAACAGCGCCAAGATTTGATCCTGATTAATTAGATCGAGGTAGTTAAAGGGTTCGTCTAAGAAGTAGAGGTTGGCGGGGGTCAGCAGACAGGTTGCCAGGGCCAATTTGCGTTGCTGCCCGAAACTGAGTTCATCGGTGGCGTGGGTAAATTCAGCGCGGGCCATCCCGAGCTTGAAGAGAAAGTTGAGTAAGGCAGGATAATCAAGCTGGTGATCCTTGGCGTATTCGCGGAGGGATTGGTGGGTAAAGTGGACTTGCTGGGGGAGGGTGGCCAGCTTTAGCTCCGGGGTAAACTGCAGGGTGGTCGTCGGGGTGTGGTGGTCAATTGCGTGCTGTAAAGATCTTAAGAGGCTGGTTTTGCCGCAGCCATTGGGACCGGTGATGATTAATTGCTCGCCGCGCTTAAGGGTAAAATCGATTGGCCCCAGTGAGTGAGTAGGCAGCGCCAGGGTCAGGTGGCGGGCCGTCAAGACCGTCGCGTGGTGGCCCGCTTGCCAGGCCATTGTCAGCGGGGCACTGGTTTCGAGGTTGGCTAGCAGGCCCTGGCGCTGGGCGGCTTGGTCGTTTAAGCGTTTGACCAGGTTTTGCGAACGTTTCATAGCCCGAGCGGCTTTGGCACCTAAAAAGCCCTTGTCACCGTGACTGGCCCGCTCTTTTTTGCGTTCAGCTTGTTGGGCCCAGTGGCGGCGTTGCTCGGCGGCTTGGTGGAGGCTGACAATTTCTTTTTTGAGGCGCTGATTTTGCGCGGCGTTAGTCTGATCGCGCCGGGCCTTTTGCTGGCGGTAATTGGTGGCGTTGCCCTGTTGCAGGGTCAGCTGGGTGGCCTCGATTGCCAAGACGTGGTCAATGACTTGATCCAAAAAACGCCGGTCGTGGCTGGTAACAATGTAGCCCTGCTTTTTGTGGCGGAGGTAATTGGCAACGACCGCCCGGGTCGGGGCATCGAGGTGGTTGGTCGGTTCGTCCAGTAAGACAAACCGGCGGGGATCGGCAAAGGCGAGGGCGAGCAGGGCTTTGGTTTGCTCACCGCCGGACAGCGTGGCAAATGGCTGCCAGAGGATGGTTGGCTCACAATTCAGCTGGGCTAATTCCCGCTCGATTTCCCACTGTTCGGCCGGACTGGTGGCCTGCAGGGCAAAGAGGGTTAATTGGTCGGGATCAGCGACTGGGTGGGGGTAATATTCAAAAGCCACCGGGGCGGTGATGGTCCCCTGGGCCTTCAGCTGGCCCAACAGCAATTTTAAGAGGGTCGTTTTCCCCCGGCCGTTGCGCCCGAGCAAGCCGAGTCGCCAATTGGTGTCAAGGGTTAAGTTGACCTGGTCGAAGAGGGGCGCTTGGCCCGGGTAGGCAAAGGTTAAGTTTTTCATGGTTAAAGTTGGCATTCAATCAATCCTTTCAAGGGGACTGACGACCAATTAAAAAAGTCCTGTCGGGATGACAGGACTTTGGCGGTGGCCCAAAAAGACCGCCCACTGAGGGGCTCTCCACACGGTAGTCTAATCTTGTCATCGCCAAATCAGCCGTCGTAAGGGACGGGAAACTTGGTTGGTCTGGACAAGATTAGTTCAACAAGGGCGGATGCCACCTTTCGTAAAATGATAAGTTGATTGTAACAAGCTTGGCCAATCGTGTCAACGAAATAGCAGCAAAAAAGGAGCTAAGAACGCGGACGCTCCTTAGCTCCTGATGAAATTATTCCTTCGCGTCGGCGTCTTTGCCGGCGTTTGGGCTGGCAACGTGGTAATCGCTGTCGCGCATGGCTTCTACAGCCCCGAGCCGGTAGCCGTTACCGACTTGGGAGAAGAAGTCGTGGTTGGAAGTCGTGGTTGAAATCCCGTTCATGACCACTGGGTTGACGTCTTCATCGGTGTCCGGGAAGAGCGGATCTTGCCCGAGGTTCATCAACGCCTTGTTGGCATTGTAGCGAATAAAGGTTAAGACATCATCGGTCCAACCGACTTGATCATAAAGCAAGTGGGTGTATTTTTCTTCGTTGTCGTAGAGGTCGTACAAGAACGTGTACATCCAATCTTTGATTTCTTGTTGGCGCTTGGTGCTTAATTGCCGCATCCCAACTTGGAACTTGTAACCGACGTAAGTCCCGTGCACGGATTCATCCCGTAAAATCAGTTTGATAATTTCAGCCACGTTGTTTAGCTTGTTGTGACCTAAGTAATACAGCGGGGTGTAGAAACCAGAGTAGAAGAGGAAGGTTTCTAAGAACACGTTGGCAATCTTCTTTTTCAGCGGGTCTTCTTCGGGGTCTAAGTAGAGATTTCCGATCCGGATGGCCTTGCTTTGCAAGAATTCTTCGGTATCGGACCACTTGAAGATTTCTTCAATTTCGTCGGGCGTATTCAAAGTCGTAAAGATGGTGGAATACGATTTGGCGTGGACGGATTCCATAAATTGAATGTTGTTTAAAACTGCCGTTTCGTGTTGGGTCTTGACGTCTTGCTTTAAGGCCGTCATCCCGGCTTCGGATTGCAAGGTGTCTAACAGGGTCAACCCCCCAAAGACGTGCCCAACCACCCAGCGGTGATCGTCATCCAGTTCGCGCCAGTCATCCAGGTCGTTGGAGACCGGGATCCGGGTATCAAGCCAGAATTGCTCCGTGAGCTTTTCCCAGGTTGCTTTGTCGATCATGTCGGAAACTTGGTTCCAATTGATCGCTTCATAGTTTTTGATTGCCATGGTGTTTGCCTCTCTGTCTGCTAGTTTCTTTTAAAATCGGGCTGGTAAAACCACGTTTTCGATTATATCACGTTGGTACGATGCTTGTGCAGTCGCTTAAATGACACAGGATTCACATTGGTTCGCGCCGATTTCGGCACTGTCATCCGTAAAGGTCCGGATGTAGTAGATTGATTTGATGCCCCGTTGGTGGGCGTAGTGACGCAAGATGTTTAAGTCCCGGGTCGTCATCTTGTCGGTGCCGCCGTCCTTCCATTCGTACATCCCGGCCGGAATGGTCGAACGCATGAAAAGCGTCATCGATAAGGACTGGTCGACGTGTTCTTGGGCCGCCGCATAAGTTTCAATGACCGAACGCATATCAGTATCGTACGCGGACTTGTAGTATGGCATTGTATCATTGTTTAAGTATGGGGCCGGGTAGTAAATCTTGCCGATCATCTTTTCTTGCCGTTCTTCGATGCGGTTGATGATTGGGTGCAGGCTGGAAGTGGAATCGCCGATGTAAGAAGTCGAACCATTCGGGGCGACCGCTAGCCGGTAGGCATTGTAAAGTCCATCGGCTTGAATTTTGGCTTTTAATTTCGCCCAATCCGCGGGACCGGGGATAAAGAAGCCTTGGAAGAGTTTCTTGACGGCCGCCGTCTTTGGCCCCCAGTCTTGGTTGAGGTACTTGTCAAAGTAGGAACCATCGGCGTAGGCACTCTTTTCGAATTCATAGAAGCTTTCGCCCTTTTCCTTGGCGATTTCGTTGGAAGCCACCAACGTCCAGTAGTTTAACAACATGAAGTAAACCCCGGTAAATTCGATGGCCACTGGACTGCCGTATTGGATGTGGTGCTTGGCCAAGTAGCCGTGCAGCCCCATCGCGCCCAGCCCGACGGAGTGGTAGAGGTCATTGCCCTTGCGAATGGATGGGACAACGGTCAGACTTTCCGCGTCTGAAATGTGGGTCAAGGCCCGCATCATGGCCCGGATCGACCGGCCCAGGTCTGGGCTTTCCATCAGGTTAGCGACGTTGGTTGAGCCTAAATTGCAAGAAACGTCGGTCCCTAACGTTTCATAGGATTGGTCATCGGCAACCACGGATGGCGATTGGACTTGGGCGATTTCGGAGCACAAGTTGCTCATCGTGATCTTCCCAAAGACCGGGTTGGCCCGGTTTTCGGTGTCTAAATTGACAATGTAGGGATAACCAGATTCTTGTTGCAACTTGGAAATTTCATCTTCTAATTCCCGGGCATCGATCCACTTCTTGGTAATTTCAGGGTTGTTGACCAGGTTGTCATATTCCTTGGTGATGTCAACGTAAGCAAAGGGTTCGCCGTAGACCCGTTCGACGTCGTAAGGACTGAAGAGGGCCATTTGCGCGCCGGCTTCAACCAATTCATAGAACTTGTCCGGGACGGTAATCCCTAAGGAGAGGGTCTTAAGCCGGATTTTTTCGTCGGCGTTTTCTTTCTTGGCCGATAAGAAAGCGACAATGTCGGGGTGGAAGACCGACAGGTACACGACCCCGGCCCCTTGGCGTTGCCCTAATTGATTTGAGTAGGAGAAGGCGTCTTCCAATAACTTCATGACCGGGACGACCCCACTGGCTGCGCCCTTGATCTTCTTGATCGGGGCCCCGGCTTCCCGTAAGTTGGTCAGGTTGATCCCCACGCCGCCCCCAATCTTGGACAGTTGCAAGGCGGAGTTGATCGTCCGGCCGATCGTGTTCATGTTGTCGGTCGCTTGAATTTCAAAGCAGGAAACAAATTCCCCGCGCCGCTTGCGCCCGACATTTAAGAAGGTCGGGGTGGCCGGTTGGTAGCGTTGGTGGATCAATTCATCGGCCAGATCCATGGCTAAATCTTCATCCCCGCCAGCCAGGAATAAAGCGTTCATTGCGACGCGATCGATGTAGTTTTCCAAGTAGTATTCCTTATCGTCGGTCCGCAGGGCGTATTGGGCATAAAATTTGTAAGCGGCCATAAAGGAATGGAACTGGAAACCGGCGCCCTTAAGGTAATCGTACAGCCGGGTAATAAAGGTCATCGAATATTGTTCAATAAAGTCCCGCTCGATGTAGTCGTGGTCCATCAACCAGTTTAACCGTTCGGCCACGGAACCAAATTGCTTGGTGTTGGGTTTAACATTTGTAGCCAAGAAGTCTTGCAAGGCTTCTTGATCCTTGTTTAATTGAATTTGGCCGTTTTTGGGAATGTTGATTTCATTGTTTAAGTCAAAGTATTTAACTTGGGTCAGATCGATATCAGAGAGTGCCATGGTGTTAAATTCTCCTTCAAGTCAAATTTGTTACATAAAAAAAGAGTGGTGGTCAATTTTCAAACCTCCCACTCGACATGGTTGGGCTGCCGGGGGCACGCCCCAGCCTTATTTCTGGGGGACCCTAGGCCAATTGCTTGAGCATATCCGGCCGGAAACCGGTAAAAGCTGACCCGTTCGGTAACTTAACCACCGGCGTAGCCTTAAAGCCTTCTTGCTTCAGTGCATCAACGAATTCGGGTTGTTCATCAATGTTGTGTTCAATAAAGTTGACGTGGTGTTGTTCTAAGAAGCGCTTGGTCATCGTGCATTGGATGCAGTTATTTTTGGAAAAGACAGTTACCATCATTAAGTCCCCCTGTTACGAATTTGTTGAATTAAAGTATAGCGGATTTTGCGGAAAAAGCAATTTAAAAACCACCATATCTCGTGGTCGATAAAAAATCGAATACAAGATATGGTGGATAAAAACGGACTTTGATTCGCTTTCAATCACCAGAAAAAAAGATTTGAAAATGATTTTTAAGTCATTTGAACCGTGGTGATCAACGAGAATTTATTATACACTGGTTCAGAGAAAAAAACAGTAAAATGCGCGGAGGAAAAATGAACCAAGATGAAAAATACATGCGTGCGGCCTTAGCGGAAGCGCGCCAAGCCGAATTGTTGGGGGAAGTGCCAATTGGGGCGGTGGTCGTGTACCAGGGCCAAATCGTGGGGCGTGGCCACAACATGCGGGAAAAATTTCAAGATGCTACCTATCATGCTGAGATGTTGGCCATTATGGAAGCCTGCCAAACCTTGGGGAGCTGGCGCTTGGAAGATTGTGATCTGTACGTCACGCTCGAGCCTTGCATTATGTGCAGCGGGGCGATTATCAATGCCCGGGTCAAGCGGGTGATTTACGCGGCGCCTGACCCCAAAGCCGGGGCCGTGGCGTCACTTTACCATTTATTGAATGATGAGCGGTTGAACCACCAAGTTGAAGTCGTAGCCGGGGTGTTAGCAGCGGAAGGCGGTGAATTGCTGCGGCAATTTTTCCGGGGGATTCGGCGCCGGAAAAAGTTGGCTAAGCAGGCGGCCAAACAAAATAATTGAGAAAAGACTGGTAATTTGGGGGTAAATACGGTAAAGTAGTACTTGCCGTTATGGCCGTAAAGCAAGGTTGGACTCGCGAACCGTGTCAGGACCGGAAGGTAGCAGCACTAAGGATGCTCCGGCTTGTGCTTTATGTACATATTTTGGAATGCCACTGGCGCAGGAGGATAATTCTGCCCGGTGGCTTTTTTCGTTAATCCAAGCATGGTGGCCACAAGGTCAGTCCCAACCGCCTTTTCCCGATAAAAAAACAAATGAGTGAATTGGTTAACAAACGTGACGGGGTTAGCTACAATAAGCGTGTAAGGGTTTTCTTAACGATTGATAGAAAGGGGAAATTTACATGCGTGGATTTGCAATGTTGGGACCAAACAAGACCGGGTTTATTGAAAAACCGGATCCAAAGGTTGGCCCGCGGGACGCCTTGGTAAAGCCACTGGCCGTGGCGCCATGTACGTCTGATATTCACACCGTCTTTGAAGACGCGATTGGCCCGCGTGAAGACATGATTTTGGGGCACGAAGCCTGCGGGGAAATCGTTGAAGTCGGCTCCGAGGTGCAGGACTTTAAGGTGGGTGACCGGGTCTTGGTTCCAGCCATCACCCCCGATTGGTCCAAGGTAGAGTCGCAAGCTGGCTACGCGGTCCACTCTGGTGGGATGCTGGCCGGCTGGAAGTTCTCCAATATTAAGGACGGGGTCTTTGCGACCCGCTTCCACGTTAACGACGCCGACGGCAACTTAGCTTTGTTGCCAAAGGAAATTGATCCAGCGGTCGCGACGATGCTATCGGACATGATCCCGACGGGCTTGCACGCTTCAGAATTGGCCGGGGTCGAGTTTGGGGACACCGTAGCCGTAATCGGGGTGGGCCCAGTTGGCTTAATGGCCGTGCGCGGTGCCGTCTTACACGGCGCGGGCCGTTTGATTGCCGTGGGTTCTAACGACCGGCCGATTACTTTTGAAGTCGCTAAGAAGTATGGCGCCACGGATCTGGTTGATTACCACGCTGGTGATTTAGCAGACCAAATCTTGAAGTTAACGGATGGCAAGGGCGTTGACAAAGTGCTGATTGCCGGTGGGGATGCTGCCCACACCTTTGATCAAGCGATGCGGATCCTCAAGCCCGGTGGCGCGATCGGGAACGTTAACTACTTGAACGGGCACGATGATGTGGTCTTCAATGCCGCCAACTGGGGAGTCGGGATGAGTCACAAGACCCTGCACGGTGGCCTGATGCCTGGTGGCCGGCTGCGGATGGAAAAGCTGGCCTCCTTGGTCGTTAACGGCCGGATTGACCCATCTTTGATGATTACCCAACGGTTTGAAGGCTTTGAACACATTGCCGATGCGGTTGAATTAATGCACAAGAAGCCAGCCGACGTGATCAAACCGGTGGTCATTTGCAACGATATCGATTAAGGCCGTAACTGTGGTTAGCAGTGGGGAAACGAAATTTCTCCACTGTTTTTTATTCGCTGATCAAAGGCGCGGAGAAGGCGAGTTATTAGTTTCAATTGCATATTGATCATGTTAAAATGGATTTTGTGAATTTTAAATTAGAATGGAAAAATACCGGTTATTTTAGGCAACTACGGCCGGCAAATCTGATGAGGAAGGACAGGACGCATTAATGGCGAACATACTCAGAAAGTGGATTGAAAGTGACCGGCGGGAATTGCGCCGGATCAATAAAATCGCAAATAAGGTGGAAAGCTATGCCGATCAGATGGCGGCGCTCTCTGATGACCAGTTAAAAGCGAAGACAGCGGAATTTAAAAAGCGGGTTCAAGAACAAGGAGAAGATCTGGATCACTTGTTGCCCGAAGCCTTTGCGGTGGCCCGGGAAGGGGCCAAGCGGGTCTTGGGGTTGTACCCGTTCCACGTTCAAATCATGGGGGGCATTGTCCTCCATGAGGGGAACATCGCAGAAATGAAGACCGGGGAAGGGAAGACCTTAACGGCCACAATGCCGGTGTACTTAAACGCCCTGAGTGGGAAAGGGGTTCACGTAATCACGGTTAACGAATACCTGTCAGAGCGGGACGCCGAAGAAATGGGGCAACTGTACAACTGGCTAGGGTGCTCGGTTGGGGTCAATGGGACCGAAAAGACGCCGGATGAAAAGCGGGCAGCTTACCAAGCCGACATTATGTACTCGACTAACAGTGAAATCGGGTTTGACTACTTGCGTGACAACATGGCGGTCTACCAAGAAGACCAAGTGCAACGGGGGTTAAACTTTGCCTTGGTCGACGAAGTGGACTCCATTTTAATTGACGAAGCGCGGACGCCCTTGATTATTTCCGGTCCCGGGACGGGGACGTCCAAGCTCTACCAACAAACGGACCGTTTTGTTAAGAAACTGCAAGAAGAGCAGGATTACAAGATCGACTTGGAATCCAAGACGGTCGCTTTGACGGACGAAGGGATCCAAAAGGCTGAAAAATACTTTAACTTGAAGAACCTCTATGATCCCGACAACACCGCCTTGACCCACCACCTGGATCAAGCCTTGCGGGCCAATTACATCATGTTAAAGGATAAGGACTACGTGGTTTCCAACGGTGAAGTCTTGATCGTGGACTCCTTTACCGGGCGGGTAATGGAAGGCCGGCGCTTCTCCGATGGGCTGCACCAAGCCATCGAAGCCAAGGAACATGTGGAAATCCAGGAAGAAAACAAAACGATGGCCAACATCACCTACCAAAACCTGTTCCGGATGTACAGTAAACTGGCGGGGATGACTGGGACGGCCCGGACCGAAATGGAAGAATTCCGGGAAATCTACAACATGGAAACGATCTCGATTCCGACGAACCGGCCGGTTGCCCGGCAAGACGAACCCGACTTGCTGTACCCGACGTTGGAAAGCAAGTTTACGGCGGTGGTCAAGCGGATCAAGGCCTTGCATGAAAAAGGGCAGCCCGTCTTAGTCGGGACGGTGGCCGTTGAAACGTCGGAATACCTGTCGCACCTGTTAGACCAAGAAAAGATTCCCCACGTGGTCTTAAACGCGAAGAACCACGCGAAGGAAGCCGAAATTGTTAAGAACGCCGGGCAAGTGGGCGCCGTCACGATTGCGACCAACATGGCCGGGCGGGGGACTGACATCAAGCTCGGACCAGGGGTCAAGGAACTCGGCGGGCTGGCGGTGATCGGGACCGAACGGCACGAATCGCGCCGGATTGATAACCAACTGCGGGGCCGCTCGGGCCGGCAAGGGGACCCGGGCTTGTCCCAGTTCTACCTTTCCCTAGAAGACGATTTAATGAAGCGGTTCGGGGGTGAGCGGATCAAGGCCTTCTTGGAACGGATGAAGGTGGATGGCGAAGACGCCGTCATCAAGAGCCGCTTTTTGACCCGCCAGGTTGAATCCGCGCAAAAGCGGGTCGAAGGGAACAACTACGACTCGCGGAAAAATGTGTTGCAATACGATGACGTAATGCGCGAACAGCGGGAAATCATCTACAAAGAACGGCAACAAGTGATTACGGAAAAGCAATCATTGAAGTGGGTCTTGATGCCGATGGTCAAGCGGACGATCCAACGCGAAGTCGACCAACACACCTTAGGGAACCCGGAAGACTGGCAATTACAAGGGATCTTGGACTTTGCCACCGAGGTCTTGGTCAAGCCCGACCAGATCAGTATGCGCGATTTAGTCGGCAAGGATGCCGATCAAATCGTTGATTACTTGATGAGCCTGGCCGAAGGGGTTTACAAGGATAAGCAGCGGCAGCTCTACGACGCAGCCCAAATGCTGGAATTTGAAAAAGTCGTCATCTTGCGGGTGGTGGATTCACACTGGACCGATCACATTGACGTCATGGACCAATTCCGGCAGTCGGTGGGGCTGCGGGGATACGGCCAGTTGAATCCGCTGGTCGAATACCAAACCGCGGGTTACCACATGTTTGAACAGATGATTGCCGACATTGAATACGAAACGACCCGGCTCTTTATGAAGTCGGAAATTCGGCAAAATGTCACCCGTTAAAGTCTAACGTTAACGATCGGGGCGTTCCCAATCGCAAGGGGAACTTTGCATTGGGGCGCCCATTTTGGTTTAAACGACGCTTTGCCAGGCCAAAAATAAAGGAGTAATTATGGAATTAAGTGAAGCAAAAAAGCAGTTAGAAGCCATGCAATCACAGATTGCGCGCTTCGGGAGGTCTCTTTGACTTAGATGCCTTAAATGAAAGCATCGCCTTAAACGAACACCGGATGGCCGAACCGGACTTTTGGCAAGACCAACAAGCGGCCCAAAAATTGATCGCCCAAAATAATGAATTGAAGGAGCGCCGGGATACTTTTACGGACCTCCAAGCCGCGGTGCGGGATTTAGCCGACACGATTGAATTATTGGAGTTGGAAGCCGATCCGGCCTTGGCCGCGGAGTTAGCCACCAACCTGAAAACGACCCAAGCGCAGCTGGAAGCCTACCGGTTGAGTCAGCTCTTAAGTGAACCTTATGACGCCAAGGATGCCATTTTAGAAATTCACCCGGGGGCCGGGGGGACAGAAGCCCAGGACTGGGGCGAAATGTTGTTGCGGATGTACACGCGGTGGGCGGACCAGCATCACTTTACGGTTGAAGTAGCGAACTATGAAGCTGGTGAAGAAGCCGGGATCAAAAGCGTGACCCTCTTGATCAAGGGCCACAATGCTTATGGTTACCTGCATCCGGAAAAAGGGGTGCACCGCTTGGTGCGGATCTCGCCATTTGATTCGGCTAACCGGCGGCATACTTCCTTTGCTTCAGTCGACGTCATGCCGGAATTGGATGATGACGTGGAGGTCAACATTGATCCCGCTGACTTACGGATTGATACCTTCCGTTCGAGTGGGGCCGGGGGCCAACACATCAACAAGACGGAATCGGCAGTGCGGATTACCCACTTGCCAACCGGGATCGTCACGGCGTCCCAGGCGGAACGTTCCCAGCTGCAAAACCGGGTGACGGCGATGAACATGCTGAAGTCGAAGTTGTATGAATTGGAACAGGAAAAAAAGGCCCAGGAACGGGCGCAACTGGAAGGAGAACAAGCGGAAATTGGCTGGGGGTCGCAAATTCGTTCGTACGTCTTTCACCCGTATTCCCTGGTTAAAGACAACCGGACCAGTTACGAGACCCACGATGTTCAAGGGGTCATGGACGGAAACTTGGATCCGTTCATCAATGCCTTCTTACAATGGAAGTTAAGTCAAAAGACCCAGGATTAATTGCGTTCTGCTAACGGAGAAAGTAAGATTAAGACAATTAAGACAACTGACTTTGGAAAGGAGAAGGTAACGATGGCAAGTCGACATGGCCAGTCCCGGCGGTTAACGCGTTCGGCCACCGACCGGCGGTTAAGTGGCGTTTGTGGGGGCTTAGGTGCTTATTTCGGGGTCAAGCCCGTGATTTTTCGGTTAGGGTTTGTGGTGTTTACCCTGGTGACGCAAATTGTCCCCGGGTTAATCATCTACTTGTTAATGACTTTAGCGATGCCCGCTGATCCCCAAGCGCCGGCTTGGTCCAACTTCTTTGGCCCGGGGGCGGCGCCCAAAGCTGCCCCGAACAAGCGTAAGGAATTGCATGATGTTGAAGAACACGACATTGAGCCAAAGGGGTAGCGGGGCATGAATTTTTTAAAAGAGATTTTACTCAACACCATTTTATTTGTGGCCTTGGCCGGCCTGTTTGCCCAAACGGGGGCCTTTTACGTCAGCAGCTTGGGCGTGGCGATTTTGGCCAGTTTGGTCTTGGCCCTGTTGAACCTGTTGGTCAAACCAATTTTGTTCATCTTGTCGTTTCCCATCCACCTTTTAACGTTGGGCTTATTCAGTTTTGTGTTAAACGGCGTCATGTTGATGTTGACTTCTTATGTGCTGGGGGAAGATTATTTTCGCTTTTCCTCGCTGTGGTCGGCAATCTTGATTGCCTTATTAATGTCTGTTTGCAACGCCATCTTGAGCAGCCATTTTTTAGACTAGTGGGGCTCAAGGGATTTTTGAAAGGAGGCAGCTATGCCTGATTCAGTTACGGTCGCTGATTTGGCCAAAAACGTGCGCTTGTCCGTCTTGCAGGGGGAAGAGTACCTGGACCGGCCGATTACGACCAGTGATATTTGTCGCCCGGCCCTCGAGTTTGCGGGGTACTTTAAGCACTACCCGGCGATGCGGATTCAATTGTTGGGAATTACGGAAACATCCTTTGCCAAGGAGATTGGCCACGAAAAGCGCAAGGAGTACTTAGAGCGGATGTGTATGCCCGCCACGCCGTGTTTTGTGGTTTCAACCGATCTGCCGGTAATGCCAGAACTAAAGGCGGCCGCTAAAGCCGCCCACATTCCGATTCTAGGCACGCCGCTGACTTCATCGCGGATCTTGGGGAACATGACCTCTTACTTGGTGGCGCGGCTTGCCAAGCGTCAATCCCTGCACGGGGTGTTGGTCGACATTGCCGGGGTCGGGGTCTTGATCACTGGTGACTCCGGGGTCGGCAAGAGTGAAACGGCCTTAGAATTGGTCCGGCGGGGGCACCGCTTGGTCGCCGACGACCGGGTTGAAGTCTACGCGCGTGATGAACAGACCTTAGTCGGCGAAGCTCCGATGATTTTGGAACACCTGATGGAAATTCGGGGGATTGGGATCATCAACGTTATGACCCTGTATGGTTCTGGGGCCGTGATGCCGCAAGATACGATTGATTTGATTGTGCACTTGGAGACTTGGACGCCGGATACCCATTTTGATCGCTTGGGTGACCGTGGCGATACCCAAATGATTTTGGATGTTGAAGTGCCAAAGGTTTCCGTACCAGTTAAAACAGGGCGGAACCTGGCGATCATCATCGAATCCGCAGCGATGAACTACCGGGCGGAAACGATGGGGTACGATGCGACCAAGACCTTTGACGAGAACCTAAACCGGTTGATCAAACAAAACTCCCAGGCCAACCAAACTGGGGGCAGTCATGATTAAAGCTGCGCTTAATCCGATCGCTTGGCAGTGGGGCGCTTTGCAGGTCCACTGGTACGGGGTGATTATTGCTACTGGCGTGGTTTTGGCCCTAGTCTTATCAATTCGGGAAGGAAGACGCCAAGGCATTGAAGAAGACGCCTTTTATGATTTCTTGTTGTATGCCTTGCCTGTCGCCCTGGTTTGTGCCCGCTTGTACTACGTGATTTTTCAATGGTCGTATTACCGGTTGCACCCGAGTGAAATTATTGCCATTTGGGACGGCGGGATCGCCATCTATGGGGGCTTGCTCGGGGGCGCTGCCGTGCTATGGTGGTATTGTCGCCGCCAGCAGCGCTCAGCCTGGCAGTTCTTGGATATTATCGCCCCGACGGTTATCATGGCCCAAGGCCTGGGCCGGTGGGGAAATTTCTTTAACCAGGAAGCCTTTGGGGGAGTAACCACCAAAGCGGCCCTAATGGCCCAACACTTACCAGCCTGGGTGATTAATCAAATGTATATCGGCGGGGCTTACCGGGTACCGACCTTCTTGTATGAATCGAGTTGGGATCTGACCGGTTTTGTCCTGTTGATGTTGTTGCGGCACCGGCGCCACTTCTTTAAGCGGGGCGAGGTGTTCTTAGCTTACGTGGCCTGGTATGCCTTTGGCCGCTTCTTTATTGAAGGGATGCGGACGGACAGTTTAATGTTGGGGCCGGTGCGCTTTTCGCAGGGCTTGTCCGTGCTTTTGTTTGTCATTGCGTTGGGCGCCGTTGTTTACCGGCGGCGCCAGCGTACGTTGCCATGGTACGCCGCTTAAGCGGAATTGGAGGAAAGAATGATGAAAAAACAGATTGCCGTCTTAGGGGCAGGCTCCTGGGGGAGCGTTTTGGCCAATGTGTTAGCAGAAAATGGCCATCAAGTCCAGTTGTGGTCCCGGAACCCGGATCAGGTGGCTGAATTAAATGAGCACCACACGAACCAAAAGTATTTAGCGGACTTTACCTATCAGCCGGCTTTACACGCGACGACAGACATGGCAGCCGCCGTTACGGGGGCCCAAGTGGTCTTAGTGGTAATCCCAACCAAGGGCTTGCGCCAAGTCAGCCATCAATTAGCCCAAGTATTGGCGGCTAGTGGGGACCAACCGGTAATTGCCCACGCGACGAAGGGGTTGGAACAAGCGACCTACAAGCGGCCGTCAGAAATTTTAGCGGAAGAAATTCCGGCTGCCAACCGGCAAGCGATCGTGGTCCTGTCGGGGCCAAGCCATGCCGAAAGTGTGGCCATTCATGACATGACGGCGGTCACGGCGGCCAGTGAAGACTTGGCCAGTGCCGAATTGTTGCAAAGCCTCTTTAGTAACCAATATTTCCGGGTTTACACCAATGACGATGTGATCGGGGCGGAATTTGGGGCCGCGCTGAAAAACATTATTTCGATTGGGGCGGGCGCCTTGCAAGGGCTGGGCTACCATGACAATGCCCGGGCGGCCTTGATTACCCGGGGCCTGGCCGAAATCCGGCGCTTGGGGGTAGCCTTTGGGGCTAACCCGCTGACCTTCATTGGGTTATCTGGCGTTGGCGACTTGGTGGTGACCGCCACCAGCAAGAACTCGCGCAACTGGCGCGCGGGTTACCAACTGGGTCAGGGCAAGCCGCTCAAGGACGTGATTGAACAAATGGGGATGGTGATTGAAGGGGTCTACACCACCAAGGCGGCCTTCGAATTAGCTCAAAAACGGCACGTTAAAATGCCGATTACCGAAGCGATCTACCGGGTCTTATACGAAGACGAAAACGTCGAAACGGCGATTAAAAACCTGATGAGCCGAGAAGTTACGTCCGAAGTCGAGTAAATATGGTAAAATGGTAGCGCATGCAAATAGATTTACGGAGGGTTAGTTAAATTATGAAACAAGTACGGAAAGCAATTATTCCAGCCGCGGGCTTGGGGACCCGCTTCTTACCAGCCACCAAGGCCTTAGCCAAGGAAATGCTGCCGATCGTGGATAAGCCAACGATCCAATTTATCGTCGAAGAAGCCCGCCAATCCGGGATTGAAGATATCGTCGTGGTCGACGGCAAGAACAAGCGCTCAATCGAAGACCACTTCGACTCCAATCCAGAATTGGAAGACAACCTGCGTTCCAAGCACAAGGACGAAATGCTGAAGTTGGTGGAAGAAACGACCGACATCAACATCTACTTCATTCGTCAATCCCACCCACGGGGCTTGGGGGACGCCGTTTTGACGGCGCGGGCCTTCATTGGCGACGAACCATTCGTGGTGATGCTCGGTGACGACTTGAACAACATCAACGGCAATGGCAACCCGCTGACCAAGGAACTGATTACCAGCTACCAAGAAACCGGGGCTTCTACTTTGGCCGTAATGCGGGTCCCACACGAAGACACCGCTAAGTACGGGGTGATCAACCCAAGTGCTGAAGTTAAGCCGGGGCTTTACAACGTTACCAACTTCGTGGAAAAGCCGGACCCGAAGGACGCCCCATCCGATCTGGCGATCATCGGCCGGTACGTCTTCACGCCGGAAATCTTTGACGTCTTGGAAAACACCAAGCCGGGCAAGGGGAATGAAATCCAATTAACCGATGCGATCAACACTTTGAACAAGACGCAACGGGTCTTTGCCCACGAATACAAGGGGGACCGCTACGACACCGGGAACAAGTTTGGCTGGCTGG
>MHCFD02800__coassemble_1421_pt1 | contig 20970 bp, 20 predicted proteins | sample MHCFD02800__metabat2_high_PE_001 | metagenome-assembled genome bin MHCFD02800
GCCAAGTGGTGGGGCCTGGTGGTCATCATCATTTTGGTGGCGGGGGGTAGCGCCTATTATTTCCATCACCAATCCAGAATCACTACTTCGTCGCACCTAACGCACTCGACCAGTTCTGCGACCGCCCGGTCAAAGGAAATTAGCAGCAGTACCTCAGGAAAGGATCACTTGACGACCAACCTGACGCCGCCGGAGTTGGCCGCGGCGGTCTTGGTTTACGGCGGGCACCAGTTTGCGACTTCGCTGTACCCGGCGAATTTAACCGGGGCGTTGGATCACCAGCAGTTGATCGTGGCTAAGGAAAGCCAAGCCGCCCCGCTGGACCATTCCAGTCAGATGACGCTGTACCGCCTGGCGCCGGGCGAAATTGACGCCATGCTGGCCTACACCGTCGAAGCCAACCAAACGATTAATTTTTACCAGCTCGGTGACAGCCGTCAGTACCAGTACCTCGGGGCGGTCAGCTTGCCGAAGTTGGTGGCCTACTTAAACCACCATGATGGCGTTAAAACCGTGCGCCAGCTCGGTGCCGTTACTCGCATTAACTAAGGAGGATACATGGATAAACAGGAACGTGAACAGTTCGTAGCAGATTTGATTCGCTTAAACACCGTCGGCGGCCATGAAGACCGGGTCGCCCATTTCCTCAAGGCGGCCTTTGATGCCCGCGGAATTTACAATCAGGTCTTACCGGTCGAAAACGGCCGCAGCAACTTTTACGCTGAAATTGGGACCGGGGAGATTGACAAGGTAGTTGCCTTAGAGGGCCACGAGGACGTCGTCGCCCTGGGCAACCCAGCCGCCTGGGATCATGAACCGCTGGGCGCTGAAATCAAGGACGGCAAGATGTACGGCCGCGGCACGACCGACATGAAGGGTGGTTTGGCGGCCGAGTGCATTGCGATGTTTGAGCTGGCTGATCGCGCCGAACCGGTCCGCGGCAAGGTTAAGCTCTTGGTGACGGTGGCCGAAGAATCGAGCCCGCAAAACCACATGCAGGGGGCCCAAGCCTTCACCAAAGCTGGCTACTTGGCCGACGTCGACGCAATGATTTTAGCCGAACCTTCCTTTGGCCAGCTCAACTGTGCCAACAAGGGTTCCTTAACCTATGCGGTGACTTCCAAGGGCAAGGCCGCCCACAGCTCGATGCCCCAACTGGGCTTTAACGCGATCGAGCCTTTGATGACCTTTTACCAGGCCCAACAGGCCTTCTTTGCCACCCTGGGGGCAGAAAATCCTCACCTCGGCAAGACCGTGCCGGTGGTCACCAAGATCGAAGGGGGCCAGCAGCTGAATTCGGTCCCGAGTACGGCCGCTTTATACATGAAGGTCCGCACGATTCCCGAAGAACCCAACCTGATGATTTTAGACCACCTGCAGGAGTTGATTGACCGCATCAACCGCCAAGAGGGGGCCCAGCTCGCTCTGGAATTACTGGGGCAAAAGGTGCCGGTGGTGACTGATCCGCACGGTGAATTTAACCAGATTCTCCACCAGGTGGCTGAAGAAGTCTTTGACCAGTCGATCAAGGTCTGCGGCAGCGCGGCTGGCACTGACGCCTCGGAAATGATCAAGGGCAACCCGGACATGACGATCGCCGTCTTTGGTCCGGGCAACCGGACCGCCCACCAAGTCGATGAATACATGTTGCTCTCGACCTTCCATAAGGATATTGAAGTCTATAAGCAGGCGATTTTGACCTACTTTGGTTAAGCTGGCGCAGCTGCTTGGGGCTCGCTTGGAAAAGTTAAAGAATAGGGTAGGGGGAAATTAAAAATGCAAGCAATCTACATTTTTGCTAGCTTGGTCAGTTTTATTGGCGTGATTTCGCTTTGGACCTTGCTGAAGATCAGTCAACTGACGTTCGCGCAAAAGTTGGCTTTGTTTTTGACCACGTTTGGGATCGTTGTCCCCATTGTAATTGGCTTTATTGATGGAATGTTGCACGGCTGAAAGTAGCAACGGGTGTCCGTTAAGCTGAAAATAAAACCAGCCCCCTGGCTTTGGCGGGAGCTTTATGCTCGCTTCCGTTAAGCCAGGGGGCTGGTTGTTTACATTACGCGGTATTTTTCCACCCGCGGCAGATCCTTGGGCGCCAGTTCGACCTGTAATTTGGTCCCTTCACTGACGTATTCCGTATTGAGGATCGTGGCGTGTTCGTTTAAGTAGGAGACGACTTGCCCGTCAGCAAACGGGATCAAGAGGTCGACAGTTTCGTAATCAGAAAAGAGGTGGTGCTTGATGGCTTCCACCAAGAGGTCCAGCGAGGCACCGTCCTTGGCTGAGATGATCAAGCGGTCGTCACCTTCCATCGTTGGAAATTCGATTTCGGTCCGGTCGGCCTTGTTAAAGACGTAGATCATCGGGATGTTTTCGACCCCAATTTGTTGGAGGGTGGTTTCCGTCGTCTTAATCATTTGCTCATAGTGCGGATCGGAGTAGTCGATCACCTGGATCAAGAGGTCGGCTTGGGCTGCTTCAGTCAAAGTCGACTTAAAGGCTTGGACCAGGTGGTGGGGAAGTTTGGAGACAAAGCCGACCGTGTCGCTTAACAAGAAGCGCTTTTGGTCGGGCAAAGTCAACTGCCGGACGCTGGTGTCCAGGGTGGCAAAGAGCATGTCCTTTTCAAAGACTTGCTTGTCAGCGTCTACCCCATAGCGCTCCACCAGGTGGTTCATGATTGTTGACTTACCGGCGTTGGTGTAACCCACTAAGGCAGCCGTTGGGATCGCGGCCTTGTCGCGTTGGGCGCGCTTGGTCTGTTCGGACTTTTCAATTTCCTTGAGCTCGGCGCGCAGGTGGCTGATCTGCTTGGCGATCACCCGGTGGTTCATTTCGAGCTTGGTTTCCCCGGCCCCCCGGTTGGTAAAGCCGCCGCCCCCACCGGACCCGGTCTGTTGGTCGAGCCGTTGATCACTGGCGGTCTGCAGCCGGGGCAGGCGGTACTGGAGTTGGGCGATTTGCACTTGAATCTTGGCTTCCTTGGATTGGGCGCGCTTGGCAAAGATTTCTAAAATCAGCGCCGTCCGGTCGATCACCCGCACCCCGGTCGCCTTGGTCAGGTTCTGCAGCTGGCTGGGGGAGAGTTCGTCATTGGCAATCACGGTGGGAACTTCCAAGGCCGCCACCAGTTGGGCCAATTCTTCAACTTTCCCGGAGCCAAAGTAGGTCGCCGCATTCGGCCGGTCGAGGGCTTGATCGAGCCGGTCGACGACTTCCATCTGGTTGGCTTCGGCCAGCTCGGTTAATTCCGTCATCGAATACTGATAGTCGGGCTGGTCGTTATCCAACCCAATGATAATGACCCGTTCGGGCCGCGATATGGTGGTATCCATATAGTTTGATGTTCCCCCTTACTCTTCGGGCAGTGTTAATTGGCTGTAAAAATCAATCGTGGTGTCCGTTGGCGTTAAGCTTAATTTCGTGATCGAGCCGTTTTGGGGTTGGGCAGTGTGGACGCCCTTTAAACCGTACTTGCTGCCGATCGAGCGAATCGTCATCCCGTGGGAGACGACTAAGACGTTACTGTTGTCGGGTAGGGCCCGCAATTGGTCCAGCCCCGGGGTCAGCCGGGCCCAGAAGGTGGCGTTGTCTTCGGCATCGTGGGAGGTGTCGGCGGCGGCGATCTTATCCCGGGTTGCTTCGGCGCCGTAAGTATCAATTAATTCTTCAAAGGAACTCAAGTTGTCATTGCCGCTGACGAAAACGGCCGTCGACAGGCTGCTCAAACCTTCAAAGTAGCCGAAGAATTCTTCCCGAAAGGCTGGGGCCGGCGTGGGTTCCTTAATCTTGGTCGGGTGGTTGGCCAAGAGGATCCGGGCGGTATCCATCGTCCGCTTTAAATCAGAGGCGAAGGCGTAGTCAAAATCCACTGGCGCCAAGGCTTGCCCCGCCCGGGCGGCGTCTTGTTTGCCCTTTTCCGTCAGCGGGGTATCCGACCACCCTTGCATCCGGTGGTACTTGTTCAAAAAAGTTTGTCCGTGGCGGACCAAGTAAACGTTCACTGCCATGTTAAATTCCTCCATTTATCCCTGATGTTTGAAATTAAGTTTACCATATTAAGCGAATAAATGGGGCGTTGACGGTCAGAACTGGCGCTTTTTGATGATGTGCCGGCGGATCGCCCGCAAGGAGTAGATGATCCCCGCCGGCAAGGTCGACAGCAGGACGATGCCGATCACGACCAAGGAGAAGTGCTCCTTGACCAGCGGAATTGAACCAAAGAAATAGCCTAAACCGGCCGCTAAGGCCACCCAGAGGGTAACGCCAATCAGGTTGCCGACCATGAATTTACGCAGCGGGAATTTCGCGCTGCCGGCGATCATCGGGACAAAATTGCGGATCACCGGGACAAAGCGGCCGAAGATCACCGCCAACAGCCCGTAGCGTTTAAAAAAGGCCTCCGTTTGCGCCAAACGTGGTCCGCCGACCCGCTTTTGCAGCCCAGGCAGGCGAATCAGTTTGGTGCCGATGGTGTAGTTGGTCAAATCCCCGAGCAGGGCGGCGATAAAAAAGCCGGGGACTAAAATGCTGATTTTAATGGTGGGACTTAACGCAGCCAGGGAAGCGGCGACAAAGATCAATGATTCCCCCGGCAGCCAGGGGAAGATGATCAAACCGGTTTCCATGAAGGTCACCAAAAACAACAGTAAGTATGACCAATTGCCAAACCAGTTGAACAAGGGGATGATCACTTCTTGCAAGTGCGTCAGTATGTAAAAAAATTGTGCCATCCCCGGGCCCCCTTTGCTGTCGTTTAACCATCTTTGACCTTACATTCATTCTACTGGGTTTGCGGCCAGATGGAAAAGTTTTTCACCCGGCTTAGGAAATTCTTAGAAGAAATGGCTTTCAGGCAGCGATCGTCTGAGTCGAGTCCGCTGGGGGAAAGATGCTATAATAATTAGATTGACTTTGAAGGTGCCCGTGCGGCAGCCAGTTTTTAAAGGGGGATTTACGGTGGCAGAGCCAGTGAAACAAGCCGAACAACAATACTTGGACCACGTGATGGAGCAACTGCAGGTCGCCAAACAAGCGGCCGAAAAGAAGATCCAAACGGCCAAGCGCGACATTAAGAGCATCGACGCCCAATTCAACGACATCCGGATGAATACGACGACCTACTCGGGGATGATGGACACCGCCCTGTCCGTGCGGGCCCAGCAACAAATGCTGAACGAACGGGAAAATTCCTGGCAGCACGCGGCGGACCACTTGGCGACCTTGCAACGCTTGGAAGCCAAACCCTACTTTGCCCGGATCGACTTCGAAGAGCGGCCGGGCCAGGCAGCGGAGACGATTTATATCGGCCTGGCTTCCTTTACCGATACGCCGGACCACTTTTTGATTTACGACTGGCGGGCGCCGATTTCGTCGATCTACTACGAAGGCGAGCTCGGTCCGGTCAGCTATCAGACTCCAGATGGGGAGCAAAGCGTCAACGTGACCTTAAAGCGCCAGTTCCAAATTGCAGACGGCGTGATCGTCACCCTCTACGACACCCAGGCCACCGTGACCGACCAAATGCTGTTAGCCGCCTTGAGCAACCACTCCAGCACCAAGATGAAGAGCATCGTGGCGACGATCCAGAAGGCCCAAAACCGGATTATCCGCAATACCAGTGCCGACTTGCTCTTTGTGCAGGGGGCGGCCGGCAGTGGGAAAACGGCGGCGGTCTTGCAGCGGGTGGCCTGGCTCTTGTACCGTTACCGGGGCAATTTAACGGCCGCTCAGGTGATCATGTTCTCGCCCAACCAGCTTTTTAATGATTACATCGATCAGGTTCTCCCCGAATTAGGGGAACACAACATGGTGCAGATGACCTACTTCCAGTACCTCAACCGGCGGGTGCCGCGCCTGCAAGTGGCGGACCTGCGTGAACGCTTTGAACAAGAAAGCGATGTGATCGAGGCGCGGGCCAACCAGTTGTTGACCAGTCTGGCCTTCTTTAAGGCGACCGGCCGCTACGCCAAGCGGCTCGGGACCGATGGGCACCTGAAGTTCCGGCCGCTGAAATTTGGTGACCGCCTGTTTGCTTCCAAGGACAAGCTCAAGGAAATTTATTACGGCTTTTCCTCGACCTACCGCTTGAGCAACCGCCTCGACGGGACCACGGAGCGGTTGATCCGGATGCTCAACAGCCGCTTGGGCAATGAAATGCACGCCAAGTGGGTCGAAGAGCGGGTCCAAAGCCTGAGCAAGGAAGAAATGGACACCCTCTTGAAGAACCGGCCGCGCGAATTTGCCAGCGATGAAGCCGAGTATCAATTCTTCGCTAAGCAAATCCTGCGCAAGGAAATGGCCCCGCTCAAGCGGGCGATTGACCACCACCGCTGGTTGAACATCAACGCCCAATATATTCACCTCTTGCGAGTAGTGCCTCACTTGGTGGACCTAAGCAAGTGGCACTTGACGCCAGCGCAGTGGCAGACTTACGTCGAACGGCAATTGGCGGCCTTTAAGGCGGGCAAGATCAGCGCGGCCGGTGTGTCGATCTACCTGTACTTGTACGATCTGCTGACCGGTAAGCGCGGCGATTCGGAAATGCGCTTTGTCTTTGTTGATGAAGTTCAAGACTATGATGCTTACCAGCTGGCCTACCTGAAGTTCTGCTTCCCGCGGGCCAAGTTCACCCTGCTGGGGGATCTGAACCAGGCGATTTTCACCCACGAAAATTCGCGCAGCCTGCTCAAACAACTCAGTACGATGTTTGAACCAGACAAGACCCAGGTCGTCCAGCTGACCAAGTCCTACCGGTCAACGGCCCAGATTACTGATTTCACCGCCCAAATCCTGCTCGACGGGGAAAAGATCGAAGCCTTCGATCGCCAGGGACCTAAACCCCAAGTCGTCGTCACCGCTGACTCTGCCCGCGGGGTGCAAGCGGTCCAAACGGCCCTGGCTCAGGCCCAGGCGGCGGGAGAAAAGGTCGCGATCATCGGCAAGAGTTTGGCGGACAGTGAAGCAATTACGACGGCGCTTAAAGCCGCTGGGGTCAAGGCGACCCTGGTGCGGACCGAAAACCAACGCTTGGTGGACGGGGCCTTGGTGGTGCCATCGTACCTGGCCAAGGGGCTGGAATTTGACGCCGTGATCGTCTGGGACGCCAACGCAGCTAAGTACGCCGGCGATGACGAACGGCAATTGCTGTACACAATTTGTTCGCGGGCGATGCACACCTTGACCCTGGTGGCGGTGGGCCAACTGACTGCTTTACTTGACCGGGTGGCACCGGAGCTTTATGAAATTCACCCGGTTGATTAAAAAAAGGGCCCGACAAATTACAATTTCCTAAAATCACCGCCCAAACCGTTACAGACGCGGTGCATTATTGTATGATGGTGAGTGTTGATTAATTTGATGGAGGAAAAAATTAATGAAAACAGCGTTGCAAAAAGTCAGGGCTGGCCTTAATACCAAGCTGGGCTTCTTTGCTTTGAGCGTGCTCTTGTTTGCGATCAAGAGCCTCTGGGCGTACGAAACCAAGTTTAACTTAGGGGCCACGACGAGCGTCCAACAATTCCTGCTCGCCTTCAACACCCTGCCCAGCGCCATCATTTTGCTGGGGATTGCCCTGTACTTCCGGGGGCGCCTGTCCTACTGGCTGATGAGCATCATCAACGCCCTCTTGTCGACGTGGCTGTTTGCCAACATCTTGTATTACCGGGAATTTTCCGATTTTATTACCTTTAACGTGATTAAGGGGTCGGGGAGTTCATCGGATAACCTCGGCAAGAGTTTAGCGCAGATCATTCACCCGTCCGACTTTATGGTCTACGCCGACGTGATTTTGATTATCATTGTGTTGTTGGCCCACTGGATCCGCGTGGACATGCGCTATTTCAAACGGCGCTATGCTGCCACGATTACCGCGATTGGGTTGTTGCTGTTTGGGGCCAACCTCGGGATGGCCTATTCGGACCGGAGCCAATTGCTGACCCGGACCTTTGACAACAACTACATTGTCAAGTACCTCGGGTTGGAATTTTACACCGTCTACGATGGGGTCAAGACGACCCACAACAGCGCGATTAAGGCTGAGGCCAATAAAAAGGATCTCGCGCCGGTCCAACGCTTCTTAAAGCAGCACTATGCGGGGCCCAATGCTACTTATTATGGGACCTTGAAGGGCAAAAACATCATTGTCTTGCACCTGGAAAGTTTCCAGCAGTGGCTGATTGATTACAAGGTCGATGGCAAAGAAGTCACGCCAACGATCAATTCGCTCTACCATTCCAGCAATACCCTGGCCTTTGACAACTTTTTCAACCAAGTTGGGCAGGGGAAGACTTCCGATGCCGAATTGATGCTGGAAGCCTCGCTCTTTGGGTTGCCGGAAGGCTCGGCGATGAGTACCAACGGGACGACCAATACGTTCCAAGCCGCCCCGGCGATCTTAGACCAAAAGCTGGGCTACTCCTCGGCGTCCTTCCACGGCGACGTGCCAAGTTTTTGGAACCGGGATAATGCCTACAAGTCCTTTGGTTACCAGTACTTCTTCAGCAAGGAATACTACCCGCAGGTTAAAGACGACGTGCTGGGTTACGGGATGAAGGATAAGCTGTTCTTAAAGGACACGTCCTACTACTTGGAACAACTGCCGCAACCATTCTATGCCAAGCTGATTACGGTTACGAACCACTATCCGTACATTATCGACAAGAAAAACACCGATTTCCCGGCCTTAAAGACGGGGGACAACACGGTGGATCCGTACGTCCAAACCGCCCACTACCTGGATCAATCGGTCAAGGAACTCTTGGATTACTTGGACAAGACGGGCTTGCGCAAGAATACGGTCTTGGTCTTGTATGGGGACCACTACGGGATCTCGAACAACCACAAACCAGCGATTGCCAAGGTCTTGGGCAAGAAGAACATCACCAGCTACGACCTGGCGATGTGGCAAAAAGTGCCGTTTATGATCAATGCCGAGGGCTTGCAAGGCGGGATTAATCATACTTACGGTGGGGAAATTGACGTCTTGCCGACCTTAGAAGACCTGCTGGGGATTTCCTCGAATAAGTACCTTCAGTTTGGGCAAGACCTCCTGTCGGCTGACCGCAACCAAATCGTGCCGTTTAGAAACGGGGATTGGGTCACGCCAAAGTACACCAAGTACGATGGGAAGTACTTCTACACCAAGAATGGCAAGCCAATTGCCAACCCAACCAAGGCCCAACAAGCCAAGTTTGACGCCATTCAAAAGTACGTCACGACCGATCTCGGGCTGTCAGACAAGGTAATCAACGGCGACTTGCTGCGCTTCTACCACTTGCCAGGCTTTAAGGACGTCAACAAGAAGGACTACACTTATAACCTCAAGAAGAGCTTAAAGAAGCTCAAGCAGGCGCAAAAGGACAAGAAGACCAGCTTGAAGACGGAAAATAACAACAAGTCGACCTTTGATGATTACACAACGGACGCGCCGGAACTCAAGGATGATACGACGCTGAAGTTTCCCAAATAGTTAAAAAGTGGGGTGCCTCCTAAGTTGGGGCAGCCCACTTTTTTGGTGTAAAGCTAAATCGGTCCGCACGGATCTCAGATCTGTGCGGACCGAATGAGTCAACTAACTATTTTGCGAGCCAACCAAAGGGCCATTCGAACCAGTCAAAGACGTGGTCGACTTTTTGGCCGTTAAAGTGGTTGGTGGTGGTCAGGACCTGGTAGGTGACTTCCGGGTCCTTCATTTTGCGGCTTGTTGGGCGAAAACCATTCTTACGGTAGAAGGCTAACCGCCGCAGCCGCTGATGGTTATTAGCCGCCTTAGGGTCGGGTGCTTCAACGTCTAAGGCCAAGGGCACCCCGTGGTAGTGTTGCTTTAAGGTCGTCAAGATCCGACTGCCGTAGCCTTGCGAGCGCAAGCGGTCGTTGACGGCTAAGTACAAAACGTAATGCAGGCCCTTGACGTGGATCACGTAGGCAAAGCCCACGAATTGCCCCTGGTCATAAAAGGCCTCGAAATCGGCGTGCTTAAAGTGGCTTTTGAAGATCAGCCAGGCCCACTTTTCCCGCTCATAGGCCGGAAAGGCGCGCATGTAAAGTTGCTTGATTTCTTGGTAGTCAGCTAAGCCCGATCGGACGGGCTGTATGTCTAGATCCAAGAATAATTCCCCCCTTTATCTACTTCTACCCTAGCAAAAATAAATTTCTTTTTCAAATCAGCTGCTGCTCACCGCTAATGATGAAAGTGCTATCATCGGCGCCAGATGTGGTACAATAAACTTATTAAGTTTTTCAAAACGGAGCGGTAAAATGAACGAATGGTTAAACTACGATCAGTTCGACCGGGCGACTTGGCACAGCTTTTTTCCTAGTGAGCGAGTGATGTTGTCCCAGGAGAACCTGGATGAAATCAAATCTTTAAACGACCAGATCTCCTTGGCTGACGTCCAAGAAGTCTACTTGCCTTTGATTAAGCTCTTGCAACTGCAGTACCAAAACTACCAGCAGATGCACTTGCAAAAGATGACCTTTTTAAAGAAATCCAACCGGCGGGTGCCGTATATTATCGGGATTGCCGGGTCGGTGGCGGTAGGGAAAAGCACCAGCGCCCGGCTCTTGCAGATTCTCTTGCACAAATTGATGCCGGACCTGCGGGTCGAATTGATCACCACCGACGGTTTCTTGTACCCCAATGCGGAATTGGAGCGGCGCGGGATTATGGCCCGCAAGGGTTTTCCGGAATCTTACGACATGGAAAAGCTGCTGACCTTTTTAAATGACGTCAAGGCCGGCGAAGACCGGGTGGCGGCGCCGACGTATTCGCACAGCGTCTATGATGTAATGGATGAGCCGCAATGGATCATTGAACCAGACATTTTGATTGTCGAGGGGATCAACGTCTTGCAACTGCCAAGTAAGCAGCCGCTGTACGTCAGTGATTTCTTTGATTTCTCCGTTTACGTCGATGCCGATGCGGAATTGGTCGAACAGTGGTACTTGGAACGGTTTGGGATGCTGTTGGATACCGCCTTCCAAGACCCTAATAACTACTATTATTCCTACGCCCAGGGGGACCGGGCGGATGCCTTTGCGATGGCCAAGGACGTCTGGCGGCGGGTTGATTTACCAAATTTAAACGAATATATTCTGCCGACCCGCAACCGGGCCGATATTATCTTGCATAAGACCACGAACCATAAAATTGACCGGATTTACTTGCGGGAAGATTAAGCGGCTGAAAAAAGTCTTAAAAATGCCAAAGCGCTAGCAACCACGTTACTGAAAACGTTGATTGCTAGCGCTTTTTGGTGTTGCGACTTGCTAAGTTTTAGTCGAAAAGATAGTTTCTGCCCAGCCGCGATGCTATTTCTCTAACTTAAATTTCACCACGAAGTAAATCATTCCGTCCTTGTAGTGGACGTTTAATTTCCCCTTGAAGGTTTCTACGAGGTTCTGGGCCATTGACAGCCCGATCCCAAAGCCGGCCTGCTTGGCTTGATTATGCGAAGTATCGTTGCGGTAGAAGCGGTCAAAGAACTTGGCGTAATCAACGTTTTCACCGGCCGCATAAGAATTCGCAACCAGCAAGGTAGCATTGCGTCCCTTATTGGTCGGGCGCCATAAGACCTTGATCGTGCCGCCTTCATCACAGTACTTGGCGGCGTTATCGACGAAGATATTAACCAGTTCGGTGAAGTAGCCTTCGTCGGCCTTGATGTGCAGCTCGGGCGAAATTTTGGTGACCAACGTTTTGTGGTCTTGCTCGATCAAGGTCCGGAAGTTGGTGGTAACGGTTTGAATGACCGCCGAGGCATCGAGCTTGGTGATCACCATGGCCGGCCGTTCCTCCAGCCGGGCCAAAGCGACCAGCCGGTTGATCAGCTGGGTCAGCCGGGTAATCTGCTGGTGGTTGCTTTGCGTCCATTCACTTTCGCCATTGAGCAGTTCCACCATTTCGTTATTGGCACTGATGATGGCCAAGGGGGTCTTGAGCTCGTGGCTGGCGTTGGTAATAAATTCCTTTTGCCGCCGTTCGGCCTTGATGATTGGCTCAATCGCCCGCTTGGAAAAGAGGGCCAACAGGAGGGTGTACAGGGCCAAGGAGGCCAGCCCGAGGATAATTGCCGACTGGAAGATCTGGTTGACGCGGGCCATCAGGATGGTTTCATCCAAGAAGACAATCGTGGTGAGCTTGCCCTGCTTTCCCCGGCGGTACGCGTAGGTGGTCCCATCATAAAAAGCGTGGCCGTGCCCCCGCCGGTGGCGGTACTGGGCCGCGAGCGCTTTGATTTCCTCCAATTCAACGGTGGAAATATGGTTGTCATTGACCTTGACGATCTGGCCGGTCTGATCAAAGCTGACGCTGAAGTAACGGTACTGAAAGATGCCTTCCCGGTTCATTTTACCCTGGCCCTTGAGGGGGGTGGCCGTCGTGGGGATGTCACCTTGGTGGTCGACCAGGGTGGTCAACACGGCTTTGACTTCTTGGTCGGCTTTATAATAAGTCGTGCCGACCAAACTACCGATGACCGTGGTTAACACCAATAGCAGGGCTGCGGTTGAGATCAGGATAAATTTCCGGCGTAGTTTTTGAATCATCGCCCCACCTCCTCGCTATGGTTGCAGTAAGGTGAAGGGGCCGCTTTTTTCCCCGGTGATTTGGACCGTGGAATTGACCGCCTGCAATTTTTGGCGCAAATAGGAGATATTGATCCAGAGGTCCTGGGCATCGGCGGCTTCGTCATCATCATCCCAGGTGTGATTGATTAAATCAGCCGTTGAGAGGGCCTTGCCGGCGTTTAAGATCAAATATTGCAAGAGGCGGGTTTCCTTTTTGGAGAGGCTGATGGAATTATGGGCCTCGAGGCGTTGCTCGTTGTTGTCCAAGGTCAGATCCGCAAAGGTCAAGACGTCGTCATCGTACTCTTCGTTACGGCGTTCTAGGGACCGGAGGCGGGCCAGTAATTCCTTAAGTGAGAAGGGCTTGGTGAGGTAATCATCAGCGCCGGCGTCCAGGCCGGTTACCCGGTCGTCGACTTCCGCCATTGCCGTCAGCATCATCACGTAGGTCCGATCCCCGCTGGCCCGGATTTCCTTGAGGGCGGTCAAGCCGTCTTTGACCGGCATCATGATGTCTAAAATGATTACGTCGTAGGCATTTTCTTGGGCGGCCTTAACGGCAAGCTCCCCGTTTTCGACGGCGGTTACCTCGTAATTGATACTTTGCAGCGCGGCCGTAAGCACGCGGGCGAGTTGTTGTTCATCTTCGGCGATTAACACACGTAGGGACATACCCTTTCCCTCCTTTAGCTTTCTTGGATTAACTGGCGAATCGTCTGCATCTGAATATCACAGGCGGCCAGCTGTTCAGCGACGCTCTTTAACTCCCGGCTGATCCGGGCGGCGTCTTTGACATCGTGCTTGTATTTCATTTCGTGTTCGAGGCTGGCCCAGGAGTCCATCGCAATCGTGCGCAGTTGGATCTCGGCGTAATAATAGCCAGGCGTAGCGCCATCGACGTCGGCAAAGGGCGTTTCAAACTTTAAGATCACGTGGTAAGAACGATAACCATTGGGCTTGGCGTTGGTGATGTAGTCCTTTTCTTCGACGATTTGGCACCACGAAGCCTGCCGCAGCAACTTTAAGGAGCGATAGACGTCATCAATGAAATTGCAGACGATCCGCACCCCGACGGCATCTTGGCAGTCGCGCAAGGCGGCGTGCGTCGAGACCGCAAAGCCCTTGCGCTGGCACTTTTCGGCCATGCTGGCCGGGGTCTTGACCCGGCCAATCAGGTGCTCGTAAAGTTTCGGCCGCCCCGCGGCGACTTCTTGGTGGCTGAGTTGTTCAATCTGGTCGGTCAGCCGGGTTAACACGTCGTGCAGGCGGGGGCCAAATTGACCGTAAATATCCATGGTGCGATGACCATCCTTTCCGATTTGCTAACTTTTATTATAACAGGCTGGATTGGTCAAAAAAGATCAATAAGGAAATCTTAACCACCCGCGGGGCAGTTCCGATAAATTGACGATTGAAAAAACAAAAAGTTCGGAATTCGACCAGAAAGCAATTAAATGGGGAAGCCGGCGGGCGCAATTCTTCGGCCCACCAATTCTCATCATTCTTTTATTTGACCTTGTTCGGCTTAGCCCGTACAATGATTGGTAAGTTTTAAACCAATATAAAGGAGTGGGAATTGTGGCAAACATCAACCTGGATGCCTTCGACAAGATTATCGTCTTGGACTTTGGGAGCCAGTACAACCAATTGATCACCCGGCGGATTCGGGACTTCGGGATTTACTCCGAATTGCTCTCGCACAAGATCACGGCCGAAGAAATCAAAGCGATCAACCCAAAGGGGATTATCTTCTCTGGGGGACCGAACAGCGTTTACGACCAGGATGCCTTTACCGTTGATCCGCAAATCTACGAACTGGGGATTCCGATCTTAGGGATTTGCTACGGGATGCAACTGATGGCCCAAAACTTGGGCGGGAAGGTCGAAGCGGCCAAGGATTCCGAATACGGCCGGGCCGACATCCAAGTCTTAAGTGATGATGCGGTGATGTTTAAGGACTTGCCGAAGGACCAGTACGTTTGGATGAGCCACGGGGATCTGGTGAAAGAAGCGCCAGCCGGCTTTGAAGTGACGGCCACGAGTGCCAACTGCCCGATTTCAGCGATGGCTAACGATGCCAAGAAGTTCTACGGTCTGCAATTCCACACCGAAGTGCGCAATACCCAATACGGGCTCGACATTTTAAAGCACTTCGCTTTCGATGTCTGTGGTGCGCAAGCCAACTGGTCAATGGACGACTTTATCGACCTGCAAATCGAAGACATCCGTCAAACGGTCGGCGACAAGCAAGTGATCATGGGGATCTCCGGTGGGGTTGACTCCAGTGTGGCCGCCGTTTTGATTCACAAGGCGATTGGCGACCAATTAACGGCGATCTTTGTCGACCACGGGCTGTTGCGGAAAAATGAAGCTCAATCCGTGATGGATGCTTTGAACCGCGACTTAGGGGTCAACATCATCAAGGTCGACGCCGCTGATCGCTTCTTGGGCAAGCTCAAGGGCGTGACTGATCCGGAACAAAAGCGCAAGATCATCGGGGCCGAATTTATTGAAGTCTTCAATGAAGAAGCCGCGAAGCTCAAGGACGCCGAATTCTTGGCCCAAGGGACCTTGTACACCGACGTGATTGAGTCCGGGACGGATACGGCGCAAACGATCAAGTCCCACCACAACGTCGGCGGGCTGCCGGAAAAGATGGGCTTTAAGCTGATCGAACCCCTGCGCAGCCTCTTTAAGGACGAAACCCGGGCGCTGGGGGAAAAGCTGGGGATTGCCCACGACTTGGTCTGGCGCCAACCCTTCCCAGGTCCCGGGCTGGGGATCCGGGTGTTGGGTGAAATTACCCCTGAAAAGCTTACAATCGTGCGTGAGAGTGACGCAATTCTGCGCGAAGAAATCAAAAAGGCCGGCTTAAACGAATCAATCTGGCAATACTTTACCGTGCTGCCGGGGATTCGCTCGGTCGGCGTAATGGGGGATGGCCGGACTTATGATGAAGCCGTCGCTATCCGGGCCGTAACCTCGATTGATGGGATGACGGCCGACTTTGCCCAAATTCCGTGGGACGTCTTGCAAAAGATCTCGGTTCGGATCGTCAATGAAGTCGATCACGTCAACCGGATCCTCTACGATGTTACGAGCAAGCCGCCTTCGACGATTGAATACGAATAAGAGCATCTTAAAAGTCCCGGGCTGCGGCCCGGGACTTTTTTGGTGGTCACCTTTAACGTTGGGAGCTGCGTGAATTTGAAATTACTTTTAGATTGATGTTCATTTGACGACGAATCTGAAGTTAACTTTAAATTCACTAGAAATAGCGGCTGAATTAACTTCGGATTGGTTGGCACCGATAAAAGGAACGCATCGATGCTAATAAACTGGGACCGACAACGGACGAAGGCTTCTACCACTGGCCAAATCCCGAATTCCAGGCGCCGGACTTCTTGAAATAGCCCTTATTGCCAAATCGCACTGCCTAAAAAGGCGGTGCTTTTTTCGCTGTTCAAGTTGGGGTTGCAATCAAGGTCGCTTGGTAGCGCTGGTTCATTAACTAAAGATCCAGTGTATGCAAAAGTGCTGATTAAGCAATTTTTAACCTTTTTCATGCCTGATTCACCAAGTTCACGGGCTGCTCATGCTTATTAACCAGAAAATTCGGTTCGGAATCCGAAAATCATTGGGCTTCTTTCGTAAACTGGCATCACTTATTTTTTGTCAAAGGGAGCGAAAGGAAGTGACCGTGATGAAGATTAAACGGCGTTGGTTGGTCAGTCTAGTGGCGATTATCCTCTTACTTGGTAGCGGGGGTCTATGGTGGTGGCAACGCGGCAGCCTGCACCTTTTATCAAACCAGCAGATCATCAAAAATATTAATCCCACTTGATTACGAAGAACCCGACGACCAAGCTTATCAAGCAACTGGCTAAGATCGTCAAACAAAAGACCTATAGTTTGGATCACCCCTATACCAAGGTCAACCCGTATCGGACCTCACCCTTGACGGCGTTGGTGATTTTCCGGACTGATCAGGCGGCCAAGGTCAGCTATACGGTGGTGGGCAAGAGCGCCAAGACCTCAATCACTAATACCGTTAACGGCGGCTACCAAAGGGTGCACCAGGTCCCGGTCGTCGGTCTGTATGCTGACTACGCCAACCAGGTTAAGATTAAAGTCACCTACCGCAATGGTCAGACGACCACCAAAACCTTGACCCTCCAAACCGGGAAACTACCGAAAACGCTCAGCCAGGCCGATATCAAGGTCACCAAATCAGATCAAAGTAAGATGGCGATTGGTCAAAATACGCTGACGCTAATTAACCGAACGGCCCAAGAACCCTACGCGATCGACACCGATAGCCAGATTCGCTGGTACTCGACCAAGTGGAGTCAACACACCTTTGTCCAATTAAGCAACGGTCACCTACTGATGCAAAACCGGACCAGTAAAACAGCCAAGTCCTACAACGTCCTGACCGAAACCGACTACCTCGGGCGGATTTACCGGCAGTACAAATTTAGTGGTAAGCTCGGTAAGGGCAGCGAGGAATGTACAATTACCGCTGTCCACCACGACGTCGTAGAGTTACCAAACCACAACCTGTTGGTGACGATTTCTGACGGGGGTAAATACGTGGAAGACGTCCTGGCTGAAGTCGACCGTACTAGTGGCAAGGTCGTTAAGGTCATCGACTTAAAGCGGCTCCTGCCGGCGACAATGTATCGCAACTACCACCAAACCAGCTCGCGCTCCGGTAAGGTCGACTGGCTCCACGTCAACGCGCTGTGGTACGACCAAAAGACTGGTAACGTATTGTTATCCGCGCGGAACCAGGATTTGATTATGTCCTTTAATTACCAAACGGAAAAAATCAATTGGATCTATTCGGGGAAAAAGGCAGCCAGTTGGCCCAAGAAGTGGCGCAAATACCTGTTGACGCCAACTAAGGGCACTACAATCACTGGTGGTCAGCACGGTTTGACCCTCTTGAGTGAGCATGGTCAACAACTAAAGATTCTCTTGTACAACAATAATATCAATGTCACCAATGGGAATGCCAAGACCTCGGGCAAGTACTCTGAAGCCGTGGCTTACACGATTGATTTATCAAAGATGTCGATCAAACAAACCTGGTCGTACGGGAAAACGCTGGGGACAGCTAACTTTACCCGCGTAATCGGCTACGCCCAACGCTTGAGCAACGGCAATACATTGATTTTGGTTACAAACAAAATGGGCAGGAAAGCAACATCATTGAAGTGGATGCGGAAGGCAACCAGGTCTTTAACGTGACCCTCAAGGCCTCAGCTACGAACCGGACCTATGCTTACCGCTTGAATTTCTATCCGTCAAACTATCAATTCGATGCCACTAACTAGCCATCAGTAAAAAGTCGCCTTACCGGCGGCTTTTTTAATGGCAAGCGTAGGAATACGAATCAAGCATGAACACTCAGCGACTTTGGGTATTTCACGAATCACCACCCAGCCATTACAATTAAGGTAAGTAATGAAAGGGGAGAAAAGCAAATGGCAAATACCTTGGTTCTCTATTATTCTGCCACCCAAACGACGGCCCGCTTGGCCCGAGTGATTGCTGAAGAATTGGCCGCCGACTTGGCGCTGATCCACCCGGTCCAACCGTATACCGAAGCGGACCTGGACTGGCACGACCCGCAGTCGCGGACCTCGTTGGAACAACACACCCACAACCAGCGGGTGGCGGTAACGGTCGATTGGCCCAATCCAGCAGAGTATACCAACATCATCCTCGGTCACCCGATTTGGTGGGGGATTCCGCCGCGCCTGATCAATGCGGTGATCGATCAGGTGGACCTCAACGGCAAAAACTTTGCAAGCTTTGCGACCTCAGGTGGTTCCGGGTACAGCCGGTGCCAGACGAATCTACAGCGGGCGATTGAAGCCAACGGCTACCACCTGGCGGCCCTGAATCCGGGCCGGGTCCTAAGCAGTCCAACCCAAGCTCGGGCCTGGGCCCGGGGGTTGGAGCTGGCCCGGTAGCTTTGGTTTGTGAAATTGACGTTTTGAGATAATTTGCATATTTTCTCATTTTTAGCTTTTTTAACACCGGAGAAAGCGTCCTTGATTGTGGTTATGCAAAAAATATCCATTTAATTTAGATTTTTGATTGCCATAACTTTGTGAAATCTGCTAAGATAGAGTTGTTGATAAGTAACCGCTTACATGAAAGGAGACTTGGCAGATGACACCAGAAACACGAGTCGCAGTTGTAACGGGTTCCGGTCAAGGGATCGGGAAGGCAATCGCTGAACAATTAGCTGAAGATGGCTACGCAGTCGTGATTGCTGATTTCAATGGTGATACAGCGGAAACCACGGCCGCAGAATTACGGGAGCAAGGTTTTAAGGCCGTTAGTGTTCAGGGGGATGTTTCTAAACCCGAAGCTCACCAACACTTTGTCCAAACGGCGGTGGCTGAATTTGGACGGCTGGATACCTACGTTAACAACGCCGGGATTGCGCAAATCAAGCTGTTAAAGGATCAAACACCGGCAGAAATGCAACAAATCTTTGCCGTCAACGTCTTTGGGACCCTCTACGGGATTCAAGCGGCCGCAGCCCAATACGAAAAGCAAGCTGACGGTGATCACATCCGCAAGATCATCAATGCCTCCAGTATCGCCGGCCACATTGCCTTTGACATGCTCGGGGCCTACTCGGCGACGAAATTTGCGGTCCGCGGTTTGACCCAAGCCGCCGCCAAGGAACTGGGGCGCCACAAGATCACGGTCAACGCCTACTGCCCAGGGATCGTCGGTACGGCGATGTGGGAACAAATCGACAACCGGATGGTCGAAGAGCTCGGGGGGACCCCAGGCCAATATCTGGACCAATACTCCAAGCTGATCACGATGGGCCGGGTCGAAACTCCGCTGGATGTCGCCAATTACGTTTCTTACTTAGCGTCTACCAAGGCCGATTACATGACCGGGCAAGCCGTCCAAATCGACGGGGGGATTCAATTTATCTAAGCCCATGCTAGCGTCGGGGATGAGGAGTGCCCGGCGTTTTTTTTGGCGGCTAATCGCCTGTAAAATAACTGTAACCCAATCTTTACTGATTGGTGACAGTGCGTGGCCTTGATTTGGTGTACACTACCGTTAATCAAAATAACAGGTACCCGGTCGATTAGCTGGGGGAACGGAAGGAGTGCCAAATGGGGATCGATTTATTGATCAAAGTATTAGGGTATGAAGTTGTCTTTTGGGGATCGGTGCTGGCCGTCAGTTTTGTGACCCAGGGGAATGTTGATGTCTTTCGATATTTTCCCTTGTACCTCACGATTAGTTTGCTTTTGATCATTTTGCCCTATTGGCGCCAACATAATCAACGCCACCAACGCCAACAAAATAAATAAGCTTGCCTAGCGCCGCGAGTGGCCGGTTTGTCCCGGTCGCAGCGGCGTTTTTGCATGGTGTAAGCCATATGCTTTTTACCGAGGTACTACGCTTTACAAAGTATTACAGGTGAGTTATACTATGCATAACAAAGTAAGGAGGGAAGGCGATGAGTCCACAACTCAAAAAAGGCTTTTTGGAGTATTGCATTTTGGCCGTACTGGAGCGGGGGGATTCCTATGGCTACCAAATCATCAAGGACTTAGCGGCGGTAATTGCAATGCCCGAATCAACCCTCTACCCGATTCTCAAGCGCTTGGAAAAGCAGGGCAAGGTCACTTGTCACAATGAATTAGCTGACGGCCGCAACCGTAAGTACTACCACCTCACGGCCACGGGCCAAGCCGATGTGGTGGATTTTTTGCAGGAACAGACGGAAGTGGAACGGATTTACCAATTTATTCGGGAGGCAATGGAACATGCGTAAACAATGGTATTTATTGCGGCTTTGGTGGTGGCTCTTTTGGGCCCGGGTCAAGCACGCGGGAGCCTATGTAGCCGATTACCGGCAAATCATCGACCAGCGTTTGGCTAAGGATGAACGCTTAGGGGTGATCTTAACTGACTTAGGGACGCCCAAGGAAGTGGCGGCCGCCATTTTGGCCCAACCGGGGGTGCGTCTGCGCCATAAGTGGACCTGGCAGGAGATCTTAGTGGTGATCTTCTTATTGCTCTTCGGAATTCCGCTGGTGATCTGGTTAATCTCCTTTGCCTTGACGGTCTTTTTGGCGGTCCTGGGCGTGGTCGTGGCCTTAATGTTATTAGGCTGGTTAATCGGGCAAGTAATGAAGAAAAGGTGAGAAGCGATGACCAAGAAAACCTATTTGTGGGAGTTAAGCTGGCGCTTGCGTCTTGCGGGTGTGCGGGACTTTCGGGATTACATCAGTGATTACCGGGAATTGATTGAAGACCGCCTGGCCAATGGCGAAGCCGAGGCCGCCATCTTGGCTGACCTGGGGACGCCTAAGCAAGTGGTTGCCAACATCATGACTGAAGAAGGCTTGG
>MHCFD02800__coassemble_1443_pt1 | contig 19505 bp, 20 predicted proteins | sample MHCFD02800__metabat2_high_PE_001 | metagenome-assembled genome bin MHCFD02800
CCGGGTAAACTATTCCAACCATCTTGGTAACCATGACCGATCGCATCCAGGTTTAGACACCCTGTAATTGCCACCATCAAAATCACAATGATGATAAACAGCATGATCAACTTTTTCCTCACGGTCATCGCTCCCTTCATGGTTCACGCTTTTGCTTGTTTATAGCATACCCCTGGCTGAGCTGAGCTGGTACTAAAGTGGTTGAATGTCGTTGGTCCACGCTTAACCCAATTTTACCTACGTTGAGCCACCAGCTCCTTATCATCCCAAATTACCGGTACACTGAAGATACATAAATTACTGAGGAGGTCTTGATCATGCTGACTTTTCCGGGCTGGCCCCATTTTATCTTAGGTTTGCTCATCAATGGCTTCCCCTTGTTGCTCTACCGCTTATTATTTTCGTACCCCCAGTGGCGAACGGTACTTAGTGATTTCGTGGTCCTCACTGGTTTAGCCTGGTTGGCTCCTGGACAAGTGCTGTTTAGTAATGGGCTGACCCTAGGTTACTTAACCTGGCTTGAAACCCGGCGCCTGAAACGCCTGCCCTACGAACGTTTAACCGTGCTCACCATCTTATTCGCTGGCCAAATGCTTTTGTTCAGCAGTCTGGGTTATTTCCTTCGGTTCTTTAACTGGCCGCTAACCAGCTGGCAAGGCCTGGCTTTTTACGCCGGTGGCCTTGGGGTCAGTGCCGGCTTAATCACCATTACCCAAGCCAGCCTGCACGAATTAATCACTCGCCTCACCCAGGCCCTTAAGGCCAGTCGCTTCATCTTGGCCTTTGTGCTGGTTGCCTACGGGGCCCAAGTTTTGATTGACCAAATTGCCCTAGCCCAAGGGGTCGCCGGCGATTTTCAACTGTCGCTTTTAGTCATCTTTGTTTGCCTGGATCTTTTGGCCTTATTAACCATCATTGCGCTCACCCAAGGCTACGAACGTGAAATCCAGCTCCGCACCAAGCAAGCCGCCTTTGCCCACCAACTAGCGTTATTAGCCGAAAATAACCAGCGCTACGCCGAATTGCGCCGGGAACGTCATGACCTGAAAAACCTGCTCTTGAGCATCCAAGGCTACCTCGCGCGCCAACAAGTTGAACCCGCCAGCGCTCTGCTGAGCCAACTATTAGATCAACAAAGTGGGCAATTGATTCGTTCCGCTAAGGTTGACCAAGAAGTCGCCAAATTGCCGCTGCTTGGTTTGCAATACTTAATTCAAAACAAGGCCTACCAGCTGGTTAACCCGACCACCTTACTGGCGATTGAAATTGCTCCTGATACGGGCCCTTTGCCAGTCACAGAAATGCAGTTGGTCCGGCTCTGCGGCATCCTGCTTGACAATGCCCACGAAGCGGTACGCCAACAAACGCACGCTAAAGTCCAGATTGCTTGGCTCAAGCATGGCAACAACTATGAATTTACCGTTACCAACTCCCTCACCACTCCGGTCGCGGTCAACCAAATTTTTAAGGAAGGCTACTCGACCAAGGGAAAGCAACGGGGCTTAGGCTTAGCAACGGTCGAACAACTGGTGCAAGCTGACGAGCACCTGGCCTTTGAAGCTGCGGCCTCAGCAGGTGAAATGCGCATGAGCCTTTATATTTTGGGGGAATCGTAATGTTACACACAATCATTTTAGAAGATGAAGCCTTTCACGCCGGCTTCTTAAAGCAACTAGTCGCAAACCGGATTATGGTTAACCCATCCCCGCAGGCCTACGACATGAAGGTCGAACTCGTTACATCCCAGGCCAGTGAAGTCTTAGCGTACGTCACTGCCCACCCAACGGCTCCCCTCCTCTTGTTGACCGACATTGAACTGGCCCAGCAAGCGCCGACCGGGATCGACGTGGCCGCCCAGGTCCGGCAGTTAGCTCAGCAGGCCACCATTGTCTTTATTTCTTCCTACCCTGATTACTTGCCGTTAACCATTACCCGGCAGATCGAACCGCTGGACTTTATCTATAAAGGCACCACGCCGGAGGAACTGGAAGCCAAGGTGCGGCAAGTCATCGACGTCGCTTACGCCCGGTACTTAAAGTACCAGCAAGCCGCTCCCGCCACAACTTTTACTTATGAGCCCGTCAAAGGTGTCTTTCGCCAACTTGACCTAAACCAAATTTGCTACATTCAATCCGTAAAAAACGCCAAACGACTCTTAAAAATTGTTGGCCCCAACTTGCAGGTTGAGTACCACGCTGAGTTAGCCAAGGTCGATCACGCCCCCTTCGTCCGGGTCGCCCGGGATACCGTCGTTAATCCTGCCGAGATTGATCACTTTGACGCCCACCGACGCTTAATCGCTTTTGATGAAGCCGAAACTTTAACTTGCCTGTGTAGTGTCCGGAAAGTCACCATGGTCCGCGAACTACTGGCCAAGCCAGGCCCTAGCTTCTAGGGTTTCGCCTGAATAGCGCAAAAATCGCTCTATCGCGACCTCGTTACTGCTTAAAGAAAGAGGGTTTCACATGCGGCTTAACCATCATTTTTACCGCCAATTTAATTTCTGGTCCTACTTAGTTCTGCTAATTATCTGCACCTGGTCCTTTTTTGAGATCGCGTTGCTGTCCTTTTGGGGAATTGTTAATGGCGCAGTTTGGCTACTGTGCATTGTTAGTTTGGCTCAGATCCTGTTGACGCCAGCTGCTAAAAAGAACTAGCCGATCAGCCAAGGAGGAATTTCAATGTAATTCAATCGTAACTTTTACCGTCACCCCGCGTTCTACATTGATTTAATCATCGTGCTCTGGTGTACCGGGGAGTTCTTCACCACCCGTCTCTGGTCGCTTTCGGGCATTATGAACTTGATAATTTGGCTCTTGAGTTTAGCAGGGCTCTGGGAAGTCTTGGCCGTAAAATCCACCAACCACTAAAATCTTTGTCGGCGAACCATCCAAAGCCCGCAAGTCCCTAAATTCGCCTTGACTTTCGCGTTGGAATTGCCTATAATTTTCCAAAATTCATCGTTTGGCATTTAATGCAGTCCCGTGAGGCGCAAATGACCAGCAAAATCACCCCCTTAGCGTGGGGGCTTTGCCTTAGTCCGTGCCCAGTGTGGTACGGACTTTTTCTTTGGCCGTCCAAATGCCAGGCAGAATTAAGCTAACTACAAAGGAGTTTTTGCCATGGCAGAACAACAAACTTCCAGTGAAATCACCCCGATCCCGCTTGCGGCTCGCCACACCACCCGGTGGGACATGTTTGCGACCTGGGTTGGCGCCAACGCCAACAATGGGACCTGGTTTGTCGGTGGGGTATTAGCGGCCTGCGGCTTTGCCGTTGCGATGAAGGTCTTGGTCCTTTCCTCGGCCCTGTCCTACGTCTTTTTAAGCCTGGTCGGCTACATTGGCTACCACACCGGGGTCTCCACGATGACCTTGGCCCGCGCGTCGTTTGGCGAACGCGGCAGCTACTTGCCTTCCCTGGTCAACATCACCCAGTTTATCGGCTGGACGGCCGTCAACACCTTTATCGCGGCTCAGTCGGTCTCCTTGCTCTTCCACGATCTGCTGGGCTGGCCCGTTTGGGGCCAACCGGGCGGCCAATGGGGGCTGATCGTCGGGATCTTGGTGATGAGCATTTTGCACATCATCAGTGTCGCCAGCGGCTCCCGGTCAATCCAATTAATTGAACGGATCGGGATTATCATCGTCTTGATCTTTGTCATCTGGGAATCAATTGCCGTCTTTAAGACCGTTTCATTAACTCAAATCGCCCACTGGTCAGTCCCGGTTAAGCAAAAAATGGCCACCGGGGCGGCAATTGACTACGTCGCTGCTTTTAACCTGGCCTGGGTCACGGCTGGAGCTGATTTCACCCGCTTTACCGCCCGCAAGGATAATGCCACACTGGCCCCGTGGCTGGGCGCCATGGTCGGCGTGGTCTGGTTTGCCTTCATCGGGCTGATCTCCACGATCGGGATTGCGATTACCTCCGGCGTTTACGACCCGAACAACTCCGATCCCTCCACCATTGCCAGCAAGCTTGGCCTCGGCGTGATCGCCCTGTTGGTCATTATCTTGACCTCCATGACCGCCAACGCCGTCAACTTGTTGGGGGCCGGCTCGGCTCTGTCTAACATCTTCCCCAAACTGAAATTAAAGTACTCCCTGTGGGTGGTCGTGCTCATGGCCACCTTGGTCACCTTCATCCCAATGTTTGTCGGCAGCTTCTTGGATACTTTTGAAAGCTTCCTGGACTACGTCTCAATGGTCTTGGGCCCGACAATTGCGATTATTTGCACTGACTTTTATTTTGTCCGGCATGGTCGCTACCAGGTCGCAGAATTTGGTAAAATAAACGGTGCCTACTGGTATGTAAACGGCTTCAACCCGAGCGCGCTGATCACCTTTGTCGTCAGCGTAATCCTCTTCTTGGCCGCCCACCAGCTCCCGCTCTTTGTGAATACGATCGGGATGACGTTTGTAGATATGGTGGTCTCAGCCGGCCTGTACGCTGGCTTGACCCGCCTGCTGGAAAGGAAGTAACCATGTTAATCAAAAATGTCCACGTCAACAACCACCACCAATTAACCGACGTTTTAATCGAAAACGGCCGCTTTACCCAAATCGCGCCCAACTTAAGCGCCCGCGTCGGCGAAGAAGTGATCGATGGGCAGGGCAAACTGCTCTTGCCACCCTTCGTCGATTCCCACGTCCACCTCGATTCGACTTTAACGGCCGGCGAACCGGAATGGAATGAAACCGGGACCCTCTTTGACGGGATCCGGATCTGGAGCGAACGCAAAAAGGACCTGACCAAGGCCGACGTCAAGCGCCGCGCCAAGGCGACCCTTTTGAACATGATCGGCCATGGGATCCAACACGTCCGCAGCCACGTTGACGTGACCGATCCCCACCTGATCGCCACCCAGGCCCTCTTGGAATTACGCGAAGAAATGAAAGACGACTTAGAGCTCCAACTGGTGGCCTTCCCGCAAGAGGGGATCTTAAGCTTCCCCCACGGGAAAGAACTGATGGAACAAGCCGTAAAGGAAGGGGTCGACGTGGTCGGCGGGATCCCCCACTTTGAATTCAACACCGAATACGGGTGGGAATCCGTCCACTTCCTGATGGCCCTGGCCGACAAATATGACAAGCTGGTCGACGTCCACTGTGACGAAATTGACGACCCGGCCTCGCGCAACTTGGAAATCCTGGCCACCGAAGCCCTGGAACGCCAAATGGGGGCCCGGGTGACGGCCAGCCACACCACAGCGATGGGCTCGTACAACGATGCTTACACCTACAAGCTCTTCCGCCTCTTGAAGCTGAGCGGGATCAACTTTGTCGCCAACCCGCTGGTCAACGTGCACCTCGGCGGGCGCTTTGACACCTACCCAAAGCGCCGTGGCGTAACCCGGGTCAAGGAACTCAACGCCGCCGGCATCAACGTCTCCTTTGGGGAAGACGACGTTAAGGATCCATGGAACCCCCTGGGTAACGGCAACATGCTCGACGCGGTGACGATGGGGGTCTACATTGCCCACCTAATGGGGTACGGTCAAATCCAAGACTCTTACCAATTCGTTACCACCAACGCTGCCCGAACCTTGCACATCCAAGATCACTACGGGATTGAAGTCGGCAAGCCTGGTAATTGCATCCTGCTAAACCAAAGCGACTTCTACAACGCCTTAAACGAACACGTCGAAGTCCTCTACAACATCCGCCACGGCAAGGTAATCGCCAAGACCGTCCCGGCTAAGACGGAAGTGTACGTGAAGTAATGCGCGACCGGCAAAAGCGAGCGGCCTGCCTAGCGGCCCTGACCGCGGTAATCAACCGAAGCGACCTGCCCCTCACGCCGGCAACCCAAGCCCACTTGCAAGCGACCGCGCAGCAATTAGCCAACGGTGGAAAGATCAGTGCGTTAGCGGCGGACTTATTCCCTTCCCTCTTGCGCGAAAAAGCACACTTGGCGGATGATCCCGACTTCGACGCCCTCTTTACCTTGGTCCAGACCCAAGCCAGCCACTGGCGACGGGGCTTGCTCTACCCGGTGCCTGATCCGCATAAAAGTCAATTTTAAACTTAGCCCGCGTCAACTTTTGGCGCGGGTTTTACTTTGGGCGCCCACAAATTGCCACTTGCGCACCAAACCCGACCACTTAGCCCAATTACCTTGTTTTCTGCCCTTGGGCCCTCGATAATAAGGATGAAAGGAGGGATGCGCATGCAAGTTAAAATCGAAATTGATCCGGCGGCGACCGACCCGGTGGTCACGATCCGAACCGCCACCTTAACGCCGGCTCTTAATCAATTGGTCACCCAGTTGCAAAGTCAAACGCCCACGCTAACCTTCTTTCAAGGCGACACTGAATATTATTTAGACCTCAACGAAATCCTCTTCTTTGAGGTCAGCGACCGACGGACCTGGGCTCACACTGCCACCGGGCTCTACCAAGTCAAGTGGCGCTTAAAGGACCTGGAAGCACGCTTGCCGCACCACTTCTTGCGTTGCGCCAAAAGCGTCATTCTCAACTTGCACCAAATCTATTCTTTAACCCGCAATTTAACCGGCTGTGAGATTCACTTTGCGCACACCGATAAACGGGTCTTCGTTTCCCGTCACTACTACCAGGCGTTACGCGACGCCCTTGCTGAAAGGATGAACTGATATGCAAACTACCAAACGCGTGGTGGCCGGGATTTTCTTAATCCTGATCGCCCTCGGCCTCGCCTTGCAAAACTACCTACCCCAAAACATCGACTGGTGGGCCACCAGCTGGCTGCTTTGTGCCCTTTTAATTGCGGTCTACGGCTTTGCAAACAAGAGTCTGGTGGTCGGCTGTGCCGGGGTCGGGTTGACCCTTGGGGCAGCTGACCACTGGCTGCACTGGCTCAGCCTGGATACCTGGAGCTTGGCTTTAATTGGGGGGCTCTTCGGGTTGGGCCTGCACCTGATCATCACCAAGCGGCCGGTGCGGGATTGGCAAGGCGAGACGGCCTACCAACATGCCGGTACCAGCACCAGCTTTGACACCATCATGAGTTCGGCCACCCACTATTTAACCGGTGATACCGCCCTGGTCAACGGTGATGTGATCATGGGCAACGTCACCCTCTACTTTGACCAGGAAGTGACGACCCCGGTCCAAATCAATTCTGACGTTGTGATGGGTAATCTCCGGATCTTCGTCCCAGCCGACTGGACGGTCGTCGCCCATACTGACAACATCCTGGGTTCGACGACGATTGCGCCGGGCCGCCCTGCGGCTGGGCAAACTCCCCAATTAATTATCAAGGGCGACGTCATCATGGGCTCGATTGTGGTCAAACGCAACTAAAAATTGCGGTCCAGCAGTTAATCCCGCTGGACCGCAATTTTTTAGCCTTTTTTCACCGTGACTGGTGCTTGCTGGCGTTGCATCTCTGCTAATAATTTCGTCGCCAGCATCCGTTGGTAAGCCGTTTGCGCCGCTAACCGCAACAATTCATCGTTTGCGGGGGCCACTTGACCTTGGGGCGGCGTTTGCTCTAATAGTAGCGCGTTAAAGTGTTCCACAAAGCGATTATAGGTCGCTTGGGGGTAATCATTGATCGTTAATTGATCTAAAGCGGCTTTGATTGCATCTAAAGGATAGATGTTTTTTAGCAGGGCAATCACCATTACCGCGGCCACTTGGTAGCGGGAATACTTCTTTTTGACCGGGGCCATAATGACCCCTTTTTTCACGTAATTATTGATCATTGATTTGGTAACCGGGCTGACCCCTAAGCTGGCACACCGGTCGTTAATCACCGCCACCAATTGATCAATATACAAGTTGAGCTCGGGCAATTCTTCCCACCGGCGTAATTGACTGGACGCCAAGCGCTTGCGCCACGCTTCATATTTACTCAGGTCCATGCTAATCCCCCTCTGCTGGTTATTTCGTTTGCTGTTAGCTCTATTATAACCAAGCTAGCTCGGATCTGCCAGCACCTGGTTTTAAAAACCACTTATTCCCCCAAGCCGATCGATTGGTTTTGGTACTGTGCAGTTTGTAGCGCCGTCCCAAAGAGGTGCGCTAACGCCGCTTGGTTGGTGGCCTGCCCTTGCATGGGTTCCCCCTCTGGCGACAGCTTTTGGCCGCCCCCTTGGCGCACCACCGGCAAGGTCCGAATTACCGTATACGGCAGTTCTAATTCATCCACCATTTTAACCGCATACAGGGCATCCCCCAGTAAAGTGGACGCGTTTGCTCCGTACCAGCTGATCAATTGATCAAGGTCCGCATCATCCGCCGTCCCGGCCGGCGAAAGCATCACAATCTTTTGTGGGGCGACCGGATTGGCATCCACGGCGGCGACCAAATTTCTGACCCCGAGATCCGGAGCCGAAAAGTCGGGCAGCCACCCCAGAACCAGATTTGCCGGAAACGCAAATTGCCAATTGGGGTGGCGGATGGCCCCCGTCAAGGCCACAATTTGGCGGCCCAAGTCACCTGTGAATTCATCAACTAATTCGATTCTCATCGTCCATTTCCTTCCAAAAATCCCGGGTCAACTTATTTCAAATTTCTTCGAAACCGCGTACAATAGATTATCAGAAACTAACTGACCGAGGTAAGTAAATTATGACTGATCTTAACATCCTTTATATCTCAATTGAAGGCAATACCCGTTCCTTTTTAAACCGGCTGGCTTCCTACGCCGAACAACACCACGTCATTGACGCAGCGAATCCGGCCGTGCACTTAAAAGAAATTACCGACCAAACCCTCCCAACCAAAGAAAGCGCCCCCTTCTTCGTCTTTGTCCCCACCTACTTGGACGGGGGCAACGGCTTTGATTCCGGCTTTACGGAAATGATGACCAATGCCCTGGGCGAATACATCGGACAAAACGACAACGCCAGCCAGTGCATGGGGGTCGTGGGGTCTGGTAACAAAAACTTCAACGAACAATACTGTTTAACCGCCCGCAAGTACAGCGACGAATTCAAAGTGCCCTTTTTGGCCGACTACGAATTGCGGGGGACCGACCGCGACATTGAACGCATCTACGCGATCCTCAAGCAACGCGCTGCGGAATTTAACGCCTAATCAGACCCTGGTAAGCATCCAAAGAAGGGGGTGAGAGAAAACGTCCATTTCCTCTCACCCCCGTTCTTAATTTATTCGGCTGCCACAAACCAGGTAATCCCATAGCGGTCCACCACCTGGCCCAGCTGGCCGTTAAATTGGTGGGGCCCAAAGGGTAAGGTCACCCGTAAGTCCGGGGCAACCGTAATTTGTTCAAAAAAGGCCCGCGCCGCCGCGGCATCCCCCGCAAAGGTCAGAAAAATTGACACTAACGATGACGCTTGCGGGGTCATCATCGTTGCATCGGCGCAAAGCAATTTTTGCCCCGCCACCAAAAATTCGCCTTGGGCCGTCGTGGACGCCAAGTTTTCACTTGGCAACCCTAAACTGACTGCTTGTTCTTCAGTCAACGGCACCCGGCGGATAATTTCCGCCCCAAAGTATTGGGCGTAGTAGTCCATTGCCACCTTGGCATTTTCAAATGTTAAATACGGATATATTTTTGCCGCCATGCTGTTCCTCCGATCTCAATCCCACCTATTGTATTATTTTGCGCTGCCTTCGTCAATTTGCCCCGGTCAGCCTACCAGGCTGGCGCGGGTCCCTGCGGCCGTTCCCTCCGCGGAAAATTCCTTCAAGGTAAAACGTTATATGTGCTAAAATGGATTGAGTTTGACCGTGCGAAAAAATTTTCCAACAGAAAGGATTGAATATCTTGCAGCAAACACATCGCCAAACCGGCTTTCTCGTGCTGGGCTTCTTTTTACTCGGGGCCTGCATGCGGGCGCCATTTACTTCCTTGCCGTCCGTGGTCAACGAGATCGCAGCCAGCTTCCACGTCCCAGCTACTAGCCTCGGAATTTTAACGACGATTCCGTTGCTGTGTTTTGGACTGTTGTCCTCAATCGTTCCGGCCGTCAGCCGGCGCATCGGCAACGAAGCCGCCATCGCCATCGCCTTGGTCATCTTGGCCCTGGGGTCCGCGGCCCGGGTGCTTTCTTTAACCACCTTAATGTTAGGGACCGTCTTGATTGGGGTTGCCACGACTTTTATCAACGTCTTGCTGCCCGCCATCATTACCGAAAAGACCCCCGCTAAAATTGGGCTGATGACCAGCCTCTTTAACGTCTCCTTAACGATGTTCTCAGCCTTAGGGGCTTATTTAATCACCCCGATTGCCCAACACAGCAGTTGGCAAACCGGGGTGCAGGTCTTGACCGGGCTGGTCATTTTAACTGCCTTATTATGGATCCCAACCTTAAAGGGGAACCGACCAGCGCCAACCCAAGCAGCTGGCGCCAGTCAAGGTCACAACATGTACCGCAACCGGCGGGCGTGGTACTTGCTGTTGTACTTTGGTCTCTCGTCCTTTGTCTTTTACACAACCGTTGCCTGGCTGCCAAGCATTGCCATGGACCACGGCCTGTCGACTAACCAAGCCAGTCTGGTGGCCGGACTCTTCCAGCTCTTTTCGATGCCGACCGCCTTTGTGGTCCCGCTCTTGGCCACTAAAGTCAAAAAGCGCGGCGCCATCGTGGCCGTTGCGGGGGGCTTGACCCTGCTGGGCTACGTGGGGTTGCTCTTGCCAATTGGTAATTTGGCCTACTACACCGGTTTGGCCCTCTTGTTGGGGTTAGGGACCGCGTCCACGTTTGGTTTGATCATGACCCTGTTTGGCCTTAAGACCAGCAATCCCGCTGACACCAGCGCCTTATCAGGGATGGTCCAATCCTTGGGCTACCTGCTGGCCGCCGTTGGGCCGTGGTTGACGGGGAACTTAAAAGCGGCGACGGGCAACTGGCAATTAGCCCTGCTGGTTACCATTGTCATCACGCTTGTTTTCACTGGCTTTGGCCTCTTAAGCGAACGTCACGACCAAATCATTGAAAAATAATTTCGACCTAGACCAATTTTGTTTGACGTTTAACAATTTGCGGTGCCATCCGGTCGTCTTAGCCATTCCATTCGCTTCCTACCGGGCTTGGGACCCGCTTTTTCCGTGCAGAGCCGCCAAAGAAAGTATATAATTGCTACTGTTAGAGCGAATTTTATGTAGATTCTAGAGGAGTGAACATATTGGCTACGGAAAACATTGCTTTGATTACCTTATTTGGGGCTGCCGGTGACCTTGCCCACCGTAAGCTCTACCCATCCCTGTTCAAGTTATACCAAAAGGGATACCTCGCTGACCACTTTGCTTTGCTCGGGACTTCCCGGCGGGAAAAGAGTGACGAAGAATTCCAAGCGTTGGTTGCTGATTCCATCAAGGACATCAAGGAAACCAAGGCTGGGGAAGCCGCTGCTTTTGCTAAGCACTTCTTCTACCAAGCCCACGACGTTACCAAGCCGGAACACTACGACGTCTTAAAGGACCGCCTGGCCGAATTGGACCAACAATTCGGGACGAAGGGCAACCGGCTCTTCTACATGTCCGTGGCACCGCAATTCTTTGGGGTAATTGCCATGAACATCAAGAAGCAAGGCTTATTGACCGATGAAGGTTACAACCGGCTGATCATGGAAAAGCCATTCGGCCGCGACTTCGCTTCCGCTAAGGAATTAAACGACGAATTGTCCCAAACCTTTGAAGAAAACCAAATCTTCCGGATTGACCACTACCTGGGAAAGGAAATGGTACAAAACATCCAAGCCCTGCGCTTTGGGAACACGATCATTGAATCCCTGTGGAACAACCGCTACATCGACAACATCCAAGTGACGTTGAGCGAAAAGTTAGGGGTGGAAGAACGGGCCGGTTACTACGACAACTCCGGGGCACTGCGGGACATGGTTCAAAACCACATTATGCAAGTGGTCGCCCAATTAGCCATGGAACAACCAGTTTCCTTTACCGATAGTGACGTCCGGGTGGAAAAGATCAAGGCCTTGCGGTCCCTGCGGGTTTACACCCCATCTGAAGCTGCTTCCAACTTCGTCCGCGGCCAATATGACGCTGGCGCTGACACGCCGGCCTACCGGGATGCTGACGGGGTCCCAGCTGACTCCGCTACGGAAACCTTCGTCGCTGCCAAGCTGTTGTTTGACAACTACCGCTGGTCAGGGGTGCCATTCTACGTCCGGACCGGGAAGAAGCTGGCTGACAAGTTCACCCGGATCGACGTGGTCTTCAAGAAGCCGTTGATCGACATCTTTGCCAACCCGCGGATGACGTCTGATCAATCCTTGAAGAGCAATGTTTTGACGATTTACGTGGAACCAGAATCCGGCTTTGCTTTGCGGGTTAACGCCAAGAGTACTGGCCAAGGCTTCAAGACCGAACCCGTCGACTTGAAGTTCTTGCAATCCGCCGCGGAAAAGAAGGAAGCGCCTGAACCATACGAACGGCTCTTCCACGATGCCTTGGAAGGCAACCACACCAACTTTGCTTCTTGGGCTGAAATCGCCTACTCCTGGAAGTTCGTTGACGTGGTTCGCAAGCTGTGGGACATCGAAGAACCACAATTCCCGAACTACGCCCCTGGCTCAATGGGCCCAGCGGCATCCGACGAATTGTTGGCCCGCGATGGTCGCGCTTGGATCTACAAGTTAAACAAGTAAATGATTACTCAAAGCGTCCCGCTTGCGGGGCGCTTTTTTGTGGTAGGCCTCGTTAAAATTTTTCACCACCGGTGCAAGCGCCTTGATCCCCGTTTCATTACAAATGGCAGCGCTTCCGGAGAAATTGGTCTTGCTCAACGATTAGCAAAAACGTTTCCGTTTCAGAAGTGATCTGTTATAATGGGGCCTGTAAGTATGTTTTATTAGATTAAGGAGTGTGACAACACAATGTCAGATCAAAAGGCACAAATTGGTGTGATCGGTCTTGCCGTCATGGGTAAGAACCTGGCCTTGAACATCGAAAGCCGCGGCTTCACGGTCGGCGTTTACAACCGCCACCGCGAACGGACGGACGAAATGATGCGCGACCACAGCGAAAAGAAGCTCGTTCCTAGCTACAGCCTGGAAGACTTCGTAAACTCCCTGGAAAAGCCACGTCGGATCTTGATGATGGTCCAAGCTGGTAAGGGGACTGACGCTGTGATTGACGGCTTGCTGCCACTGCTGGACAAGGGTGACGTGCTGATCGACGGTGGGAACACCAACTTCCACGACACGATGGCCCGCAACGCTAAGTTGGACAAGTCCGGGATCAACTTCATCGGCATGGGGGTTTCCGGTGGGGAACTGGGTGCCTTGCAAGGTCCTTCCCTGATGCCAGGTGGTCAAAAGGAAGCTTACGACCTGGTTGAACCAATCCTGACCCAAATCGCCGCCAAGGCCGAAGATGGCAAGCCATGTGTGACCTACATTGGGCCAAACGGGGCTGGTCACTACGTTAAGATGGTCCACAACGGGATCGAATACGGGGACGAAGAATTAATCGACGAAAGCTACAACGTGATGCGCAACGTCTTAGGCCTCTCCGTAGACGAAATGGCTGACATCTTCGCCGAATGGAACAAGGGTGAATTGGACTCCTACTTAGTTGAAATCACCGCTGACATTCTGACGCGCAAGGACGACTTGGGCGCTGACAAGTCCAAGCCGATCGTGGACATGATCCTCGACCGGGGGGCAAACAAGGGGACTGGGAAGTGGTCTTCTGAAACTGCCCTGGACGGTGGTGCTCCACAATCCGTGATTACGGAAGCCGTTTACGCTCGTTACATCTCCATGATGAAGCAAGAACGGGTTGCCGCAAGCAAGGAATTACCAGCCGATGTTGAAGCCGTGAACCTGACGGACGCTGAAAAGAAGGAATACATCGAAAAGATTCGCCAAGCCCTCTACTTCGGGAAGGTGATGTCTTACGCCCAAGGGTTCGACCAAATGCGGATCGACTCCGAACGCTACGACTGGAACCTGCAATACGGTCAATTAGCCCAAATCTGGCGCGAAGGGTGCATTATCCGGGCTCAATTCTTACAAAAGATTACGGACGCCTACGAAAAGAACCCTGAATTGAAGAACTTGCTGTTAGATGACTACTTCAAGGACATCGCAGCTAAGTACCAAAAGGCAATCCGGGAAGTCGTAGCCTTGTCCATCAAGGCAGGGATTCCGGTACCGGCATTTGCCGCAGCCATCAGCTACTACGACTCCTACCGGGCTGAAGTGCTGCCAGCTAACCTGCTGCAAGCACAACGGGACTACTTCGGTGCCCACACCTACGAACGGGTGGACCGTGAAGGGAACTTCCACTACAGCTGGTACGAAGAACAATAGGCTGTCAAGCCAACCAAAAAGCGACGAGCAAAAATTGCTCGCCGCTTTTTTTGTCTTCTCATTTCAGCCAAACATGACGACCGCCAAGGCTGCGTTAAGCAAACAGGTCAGCCAGCCGAACGGAACCCCGGTCTGTAAGAAGGTCTTGACCGGCAGTTTGGTTTCTTGGACCACCCAAAGGTTCCAAGACTGGGTAATGCAAGTCGAAACGGCCATCGAAACCGACGGAATAATGATCATCGCAAAGGCAAAGTAGGGGTTAAAAAAGCCGGTTGCCGCTAAAACCGCGGCCGTCGCAGAACCAGCGCCCCAGACCATCAGCGGCCCCCGGAACAAGGCCAAGGGCGCCAACAAACCAAAGACCAGCGCCAACAGCCAGGGACTGTGCGGTACCACGGCGGTCAAGACACTTTCAAACCGACCCGTAACCTTAACGGCAACCGCGCTGAACATCGCCAAAAACATCAGCATCACGATCAAGGTGGCAATATCTGAGACCGATTGCTTGATCGTTTGGTTCACAAAGTCCAGTAATTTGTGGTAGCCGTGGGTCAACTTGCCGGTCAGCAAAAGGGCCAGGGCAATCGCCAGCATCAAACCCGGAATCGGTTCCCACTTAAAGCAGATGTTCATCAACACCGGCAAGACCGGCAGGATGTAGGTCAGCTTATTGACCGTTGGCTGGTTCGTTTTTGCCTGGGCGGCCGGCCGATCATTGCGGTGCAAGTGCTTGGCATGCAGCAAGACAAACAGGATCACCACCAGCAACTGGATCGCCATCGCGCTGAACCCAAAGGCCAAATACTTCGGCCCGTACACCACCTGGGGGAAGAAGAGCTGAATTTGCTTAACGATGACGATATTGACGTACATCGGTGCCCCGATCGACATTACAAAGGCGGTCACCGCCACGTTCTTTTTCAAACCCAGCGATTCCAAGATCGGCAGCAAAATGACCGCAATCGCGATTACCGCCCCGACCCCGTAAGCGCTGGTGAATATAAAGGCGGTGATCAAGCAGACCAACACGGCCGCCAAGAGCGGGAAGCGGTAGCTGAGCTTAATCACCTGGCGGCTGATGTCACTGGCAATCCCGGTTTCTACCAATACCCGGCCAAACCAGGACCCAAAGACGATCACCATGATCGTGCTGCCGTACTTCATGGCCGGCTGCGAAATCAACTCGTTGACGGCCTGGTTCAGCGGAATTCCGCCAATGATGATCCATAAAATCGTCATGGCCAAAAAGCCGAGCATGATGTCGCCGCCCTTCATGACGTAGACGACCAGCCCGATGAAGGTCAAGATGAGCAAAAGCCCAATGATGAGGTTTAACATGAGAATTTCACTCCCTAACTTTAATCGTCCAGTCGTTAGAAGCACGGTTCCCTCCGAAAACGGTTTCATCATAAGCCCGGTTCACCATGTTAGTCAACCGGTTTCCTAAAATTTGTTCAACGGCAAACAAAAACATTTCTGATTTATGCAGTACATAAACAGCACGAATTTATTTTTTTGACAATTGACAAACCCGGCCGGGTCCACTACACTAAGGGCGTCCAGTTAAGGAAACCGGTAAACCAAAAACCAACTTTTTAGGAGGAACAATTATGGTTGCCAAATCTCGCCTTGTCTTAAACACCCTCGTGGCCCAGGCTAATCACGATCAGGGGGCCGATCAAGCCGCCCTAATCAAGGCCCTGTTGCCACTTGGAAGCACCAACTTTGAATTGCGCTATGAATATCTGCACTTCACCGTGGCCGAACTGACCGCGCTCAATCAATTACGGTTGAACTACCGTTTAACCTATTTCTTGTCGGTGCCAGACGAACTCTTTAAAGATGGCCACCTGACCACCAAGCTCGTGGGCTATGCCGCCCAAGCCCAGGCCCTGGGGGCCAGCTACCTCAAGTTCAACCTCGGTGATTTTCAGGTTGCCAACGCCGGTGAGCTTGCCGCTTTGCCACGCCTGGTACCCGCCAGCCTGCAACTCAACATCGAAAACGACCAGACGCTCAAAAACGCCCGCTTGGCCACCTTGCTGACCTTCTTTGATCAGGTCCAGGCCCAGGGCGCCAACGTTGGTTTTGTCAACGACCTGGGCAACTGGGTCTACACCAATCAGGATGAAAGAGCGGTCACTAAGGCCCTGTTGCCCTATACCCGCTACGTCCACCTCAAGGGGTATCAAAAAGACGGCCGGCAAGTTCAAACGACAAGTTTTACCAGCAGCCAACTGGCCTGGCAAAAACTGCTGCCGAACTTTGCTCCCAACATCCCCGTCGCCTTGGAATACCCAGCCCCAACCGCCCGGCTGAAGAAGGATTTAATGACCCTGTTGAATTTTTAGGAGGAATTTTCATGTTTAGTCTCGATAGTTTCAAGCTCACGAATCAAGTCGCCATCATCACCGGAGGCGCCAGCGGACTCGGTCAGTACTACACTCAGGCCTTTTTAATTGCTGGCGCCAAGGTCATGGTCGTCAGCCGCTCAAAAGAAGGCTGGGCCGAACTGAAGGCCTTCGCCGCTGACCATCAGGCCACGGTGGCCTTTTTGTCCCAAGACGTCACCGCTGCTGATGCCCCGCAAAAAATCGTCGCCACCACCCTCGCTAAATTCGGCCGGATTGACATCCTAGTTAACAACGCCGGCCGCCAGATCCGCCATCCCTGGGACCAATTCCCGGCGCAAGACTGGCAAGCGGTCTTGAAATTAAACCTGAACGCGGTCTACTACCTGTCCCAAGCGGTCGCCAAGGTCATGAAAAAGCAAGGCGGCGGCAAGATCATCAACATCGGTTCGATGCAGTCCTACCGCGCCGGCAAGTACATCTTCCCCTACACCGCCAGCAAGCACGGGATCATGGGCTTGACCAAGGCCTACGCCGACGCCCTGGCCCCGGACAACATCCAAGTCAACGCCCTGGCCCCGGGCTACATTAACACCCCGATGACCAAGGCCTTGCAAGAAGATCCGGTCCGTAGCCAGGAAATTCTCGCCCACATCCCCGCTGGTCACTGGGCGGACCCGAGCGAATTGATGGGCGCCATCGTCTTCTTGGCCAGTTCGGCCGCTGATTACATCACTGGGGTAACCCTGCCGGTCGACGGTGGTTACCTCTTGCGCTAAAGGAGGAAAATGATGAAAGTTGCCATTCCAGCCACCCTGGCCCAAGCCGGGAAAGATTATTTAACCAAGCGCGGCTACACCCTGATCGAAACCCCCGACCAAAGCGCCGCCACCCTCGCCAAACTGGCGACCGCCGCCGATGGGATCATCTTGATGACCGATCCCTTCCCCAACGACCTGGCCAGCCAATTGCCCCAACTGAAGGTCATCGCCCGCCACGGGGTCGGCTACGATAACGTTGACCCCGCCTTTTGGGGCCAACGCAAGACCTGGGTCACCATAACCCCCCACGCTAACGCGGCGACCGTGGCCGAAACCACATTGGCCGCAATCCTGGCGGTCTCCAAGAACCTGATTAGCGCCACCAACCACCTGCGTCAAAACGATTGGGCCTGGGCCAGCAGTCACCGGGGCTTCGATTTAGCCGGCAAGACCCTTGGCATCATGGGCTACGGCCGAATCGGCAAAATGGTCGCCCAAAAGGCCTGCGCGCTCGGAATGAAGCTCTTGGCCTATGATCCCTTCGCCGCGGCTGACGACCTGGTAACCCTGGTGGATAAAGAAACCCTGCTCAAGCAGGCCGATATCATCTCCTTGCACATGATCGTCAACGCCCAGACCACCCACGCCATCGGGGCAGCAGAATTTAAACTGATGAAAAACAGCGCCACCCTGATCAATTTTGGTCGCGCCGCTTTGGTTGACCAAGCTGCCATGCAACAAGCCCTGCAAAGCGGTGAAATCGCCCACGCGGTCGTCGACGTCTTCGACCAGGAACCCCTGCCGGAACAGGACACTTGGCGCAATGTCCCCAACGTGATCTTGACCCCGCACATTGCCTCCAACACTAGCGAGTGCATGGCCCGAATGGCGATCGACGCTGCTAGCGAAGTTGACCGCGTCCTGACCGGCCAAGCCCCGCAGTGGCCGGTGAACAAATTGGCCTGAACACTTGCAATCCGGCCGGCTGATGATTGATAATCGAAGGTAACAACGATTACGCAGGTGAAGAAATTGACCAAAAAATACACAACCATCAGCGACATCGCCAAGGCAGCCGGGGTTTCCAAAACCACCGTTTCGCGTTACTTAAATGGCCACTTTGAGCGCATGTCGGCCGCGACCCGGCAAAAAATTACCGCGATCATTGAACAAGAAGGCTACCAAGTCAACTCCCAGGCCCAGGCCCTCTCCCACCAACAATCCCATTTGGTCGGAATGGTCGTCGCTGACATCGAAAATATCTTTTCTTCGCTCCTCTTTAAGGGCGCCGACCAATTTTTAGAAGCGGCCGGCTATTCGATCATGCTGATGAACGCCAACAACGACCCCACCCTAGAGCAACGACAACTGGAACGCTTATTGAAGCTGCGGGTCGACGGCCTGATCCTGCAACCCACCCAAACCACTGCCAGCGCCTACCAGCTCTTGGCCGACCGCCAAGTCCCGACCGTGCTGGTCGACCGCAAAGTAACCCCCGCTAAGTGGCCCCAAGTGGCGACTGACAATTTTACCTACTCCAAGCTGCTGGTGGACTACGCGGCCCGGCAAGCTTTCAAGCAGGTGATCGTCGTAAGTGAGGACCTGCAGGCCAATTCGGCCCGCCAGGAACGGCTGGCCGGGGTCCAAGCAGCCGCTAAGGAACACAGTCTGACCGTCCAAACGGTTGAGATCGCCCCCCACGAACCCACCAGTCGGCTTTACGCCAAGTTAGCGCAAATCCCCCACTGGCTGAGCGGTCAAACCGTTATCTACGCCCTGAAGGGGACCCTTTTGACCCGCTTGATGGAAACCCTGGCCGAATTTGGCATCCGCATCCCGGCCGAGGTCGGTGTCATGGCCTTTGACGATTGGGACTGGGCCAAGTTGATGTCGCCGCAGATCACAACCATCCAACAGGATCCGCAGCAGTTGGGACTAGTGGCCGCAAAAGAACTCTGCGCCCTGCTCAAGGACGAACCGGTCGCCCCCCTGACTCTGGTCGAAAGCCAGCTGATGATTCGCAAATCTTTATAAAATCAAAAAAACGGTGTTCCCTGCCCCGCGGGCATAGAACACCGTTTTTAGGCGTCTTGTTGTTGCTTTACGACCTGCAGTTTAGCTTTCACCGGGACCAAGCGGCCGGGGTTCCCGACCACGGTCCGG
>MHCFD02800__coassemble_1454_pt1 | contig 19041 bp, 20 predicted proteins | sample MHCFD02800__metabat2_high_PE_001 | metagenome-assembled genome bin MHCFD02800
TCGTGGCCGAAGAAGACTATCACACGATGCAAATGACGATGGGCGACTCCCACCTACCCCAATACCTCTTGGACAAGCACTACTATCGTAAGCACGGCGCCAACGCCTACTACGGGCAAAATAACGCCCACTCTAAGGATCATGCTAAGCATACCAATTAGGTTAAACGTTTAACTATAGTTTAGGACCTCTCAGAACGATAATTATTGATAATCAAAGCACCTCACTTAGGCAAGCTCTAAAATAAGACTATTGTCTTATTTTACTAAGTTGGGGTGTTTTTTGTTTCTATCGACCTTTGCTCATAGTATATCAATTTATAAGAGTTAACATCATTTATCATCAATTTTAAACGGTTTAAAAAGGATGGAAACGCTTGATTTATCAATGATTCGAATCTTTATAAGGTGAATAGAATCACAAAATATCTTGAAAGGGGTTGCAAAACGTGGGGGAGGGGTGCTAAAATCATATCGTAAAGTTGTTAACCGCTTAACCACTTTAACATAAGCTAGCTACGTGGAAATCTTATGCTCTTTAGCTGTTTGTGGTTTCCATTATTATTTACTTCTTTTGTAAAGCGCTTAACTAAAAGGTGATAGGGGGCAGCGGAAATGCTGTTTGTAAATTTAGCTTCGTTCGAAGCACGAGATTATGAACGAGTAGCTGAAGCAATTAAATTTTTACAGTCAACAGATTTAACTAAGACGCCGCTAGGCCGGAGCCATCAGGATGGGGAACGATTCTACTGCCAAACTTTGGAGTATGAGACTGAGCCAATCGAACACTTTGATTTTGAGATTCATGAAAAACGCTTGGATTTGCACTACTTAGTAGAGGGGGAGGAACGAATTGATGTAGCTCCTGATAGCAAATTTGTTCCAGTAACAGAGTATCTGGCAACACGAGACATTCAGTATGTCAAGGAACCTACTCAATATAACCAAGTGCACTTGAAAGCTGGGGATTTTGTATTAATTGGGATGCATGAACCACACCGGACGAATGGGCAACTTGATCATCCGGTACACGTTCGGAAGATTGTTTTAAAGTTGGGAAGATAGGGGAAGAAGAATGGAAAACGCAACGCAAAGTTCACGTTGGACAGCCAAGCAAATTTTTGTTTTAACTGGGATTTGGTTAGCATTTTTAATTAGTTTTATTACTCGGTTGTCTTGGTCTACGTTAATGCCGGTTGTCAATGATGCAATGCATTTTACGGTCCAACAAGGGAACAGTTATATTACTGCATTTTACATTGGCTATGCGATTACAGTGCTACCAGGTGGGATGCTCGCCGACAAATTTGGCTATCGTAAATTAGTAATGGCCGCAGTGATCGGTAATCTGGTTGTAATGACCTTAATGGCTTTTATGCAAGGTTATTACTCTGGTTTGGTTTTACGATTTGTTTTAGGGATTGTGAGTGGGCCTGACTTGTCTGCTTGTTTAGGGATCATTACTGAATGGTTCGATGGAAAGAAGCGGGCCACGGCTACGGGGTTATTCAATACTTGTACTTCCTTTGGGTTAACGGTTGTTAATGCTTATGCACCATATGTTTCAGTTCACTACGGTTGGCGAATGGCGATGGGAGTGACGGCGTTATTCCCATTAGCAGCGTTAATTTACGCGGGAATCGCTTTGAAAGGGAATCCGCCTTATCCACAACAATTTGGGGTAAAGACAGCTTCTGGGGAAGTTCAAACTGAATCTTCTTGGGCGCGTTTGAAAAAGGCTGTTAATAACCGTTCTGTATGGATGCTGGCGATTACAGGCCTCTTTGCAACTGGTGCTAAGTGGGGGGTTACCAATTGGGCGAACCTCTTCATCGTTAAGAGTTTAGGCTTTGATGTGATTACTGCTGGGAAAGCAATGTCATTCTTTGGGATTACTTCTGTGATTTCGATGATTGTTGCTGGGTGGATTTCAGACCGTTTCCAAAAGATTTCTCGCCATGGTTGGGCAGCTATTTTCATGGCAATTTTTACGCCAACGATCATCGGGTTTGCTTTATCGCCGAAGGGTAACTTGCCAATGCTGTACTTCTGGACTGGTGCTGTTGGGGTTGGGGCATTTATGTTCTCGACGATTACTAACAACTTGTCTGTGGAAGTAGCACCAGCTGATCAACGGGGGACGGTTTCTGGCTTTGTGAATGTCTTTAACCAAGTTGGTTCCTTCTTGGCGCCGGTATTATTGGGACAATTATTGATGATGACACAAAGCTACGTGCAATCGTTCTTGATTATTTCGGTTTTCCCGATCATCGCAGTTATTGCTTTGATGTTCGTCCGGGAAGATCGCTCAGCAGAAAACTAAGATTTTAGACATTTGGAGGATTATCATGGAATTTGGTTTAAGTAAGAATCACCAACGGAGTGAAAAAATTCAGCAACGGATTCAAACAGCCTTGGATTGGCTTGATGCCCGCTCGACAGAAGAACTATTGAGTGAACCAATTGGCAAAAAAGTAATTGCAGATGGGGTTGAACTACGATTCCAGAGCTATGATTCCCGTCCGTATGATGAAAAAATGCCATATGAAACTCACCGTGATAACATTGATATTCATTATATGATTCAAGGTCGCGAATACTGTCGTTTTACTGATGCAGGTGATGAAGCGGCCAAACCACGGACTGACTATGATGAAAAAGAAGATATTCAGTACTTTGATCATCCAACGCAACATGGGAAAGTGCTACTGACTGATCGGCATTATGCCATCTTTGATCCGACGGATTTACATGCTTGCCATGGGATGGTCGATGGGAAACCAGAACATAACCGGAAGTTATGTGTGAAAATTGCTTTGAACTAAAAAGTCGTGAAATGTTGTTAGGGTTATGGTTTAATCACGCTCACTAATATTTTTTGTGCTATTTAAAATGGGCCACTGATTTTGGCGAAGCTTGAAGCGCCTTAATCAGTGGTCCATTTTTTGTTAGAGTGATGGAATTTGGATAACTCGAACTCCTTGCTTTTGAATGTCATTAATGATTTTTGCAGGAGCAAAGGTATCGGTGATGAGGACATCGACGTCTTTGATGCTACCGATTGTAAAGTTAGAAAAAGCATTAAGTTTACGGTAATCGGCAACGACGATTAATTTATTCGAATTTTGTACAATCGTTCGATTGACAGTGGCTTCAGTGATAAAGGGCGATGAAATACCATGGTCAACATTGAGACCGGCACAGCCGATAATTCCCCAGTCTGCACGCATGCTTCCGAAAGACTGGACGGCTAGGTCACCACACATAATTAAGCGGTTATTAATTTCACCTCCGCTCATGATTAATGTGGCCTTGTTTTTTTCGTTTAGGAACTTAGTTGAATTGGCGTTGTTGGTAAGGATAAAGACTTTTTTGTCTAATAAGTATTTCAGCGCTTGTAAGGCTGTACTGCTGGAATTCATGAAGATGATTTCTTCGTCTTGAATAAAGCGGGAGGCTTCAGCGCCGAGGCGCTCTTTTATTACTTCAACAGCTTGGTTGGGTTCTTCTGAAGGTTCAACTAAGGAAACAAAACCTAATTTTTGAGTAACTTTTCCCATTTCTTCTAGTACGTGACAATCGCGGCGAATAGTCATAGCTGAGACTTCCAACTGTTGGCTGAGATCGTCAATGGAACGCCGTTTGCTTTCTTTGAGGATTGCTAAAAGCTTTTCTCGACGTGCCAAAATAAGCTCATTTGAATTTTTCATTGGTTAATACCACCTTCGACAAGATTATCTGCTTGTATTCTATCACCTTACGTTAAAAATATCTCGTTTTTATGTTAAATAACATAAAAACTGATGAATGTACGTGTTAGGATAATTAGGTTTTGGAATTTTAACATAAAATGAATAAAAATAACATTTAATATGATTGAAATCGTTTTCTAGAGAGTTAAGATATAAGTGTAAAAACGAACAAGCACTTAGGAGGAATTCAAATGGCTTCACCAAAGAATATTAATGATGTCACACGCGAGGTTTTTGCTCAAAATGTTTTTCCGGAATGGGGAACGTATTTAAACGAAACAATCGCTAACAAGAAAGTACCAGAAGGTAGTTTTTCTACTTGGTGGTTGGGCTGCATGGGCTTTTGGTTAAAGACGCATGAAGGTACCAATATTGTTGTTGATATGTGGAACGGGACCGGGAAGCATACTCACGGTGATGGTAAGATGCGCAAGGGTCACCAAATGATGCGGATGGCAGGGGTTGAAGCACAACAACCTAATTTACGTAACAAGCCATACGTAATCGACCCATTTGCAGTCAAAGATGTAGATGCATTGTTGGTTACGCATACTCACCATGACCACTTAGACATTTACACGGCTGCAAGTATTAACAAGAATTGTCCAAATGCTAAGTTTATTGGGCCTCAAGGTGTGGTAGATGAATGGTTGAGCTGGGGAATTCCAGCGGAGAAGACGATCGTGGTTAAGCCTGGCGATGAAGTTGAAATTGGAGCCGTTAAGATTAAGGCTTTGGAATCCTTTGACCGGACTGAACTAGTAACTGAAGACGATCCAAATGTAGTGTTGGCAGGTAAGATGCCACAAGACATGAGCAAGATTGCCGTTAACTATTTAATTCAAACGTCAGGTGGGAATCTGTATGACGCAGGTGACTCGCACTTCTCTAACACTTTTGTTAAGCACGGAAATGAAAATAAGATTGATGTTGCATTTTGTGCTTACGGGGAAAATCCGCGGGGGATTACCGACAAGCTTGATGACTCCCAAGTCTTGCGGATGGCCGAAGATTTGAACACTAAAGTAGTTATTCCAATGCACTACGATATTTGGTCAAACTTCTTTACGGATCCTAAGGATTTAGTTGCTCTTTGGAATTTGAAGAAGAACCGTCTGCAATACAAGTTCAAGCCATACATTTGGCAAGTTGGTGGGGAATTCAACTACCCACAAGACAAGGATAAGATGGAATTCATGTTTGATCGTGGTTTCCACGATGCCTTTAAGAACAGCCCTGACTTGCCATTCCCAGAATTACTTTAGTTCGTCAATGAATGTTAGGGAATAATTACCCGCTGTTGGGTGGGATGGAGGAATAGCAATTATGCTGAATTACTTTTTAGAAAACGATTTAATTAACATTTGTAGTCAACAACCGCGCGACTGGGAAGAAGCAATTCGCTTTAGCGGTGAAGTAATGAAGAAGAAGGGGTTAGTAACTGACCAGTATATCGACCAAGTTATTTCTGACGTTAAGGAATATGGCCCGTACATTGTAATTGTCCCTGGTGTTGCAATGCCACACTCGTCTGCTGAAAATAGTGGCGTGTTGGGGACGGGGATTGGGATGACAATTATGCCATCACCAGTTTCATTTGAAGATGGGAACCCTGAAAAGGATGCTAAATTATTCTTCATGTTGGCAGCGAAGGATCATGATACTCATGTTCAAAATATTGCTAATCTGTCCGATATGTTGATGGAAGAAGGCATAATTGAAGACTTGATGGGCGTTGCCTCTTTGCAAGATTACAAAGAAGTTGTAAAAAAGCACGAAAAAGCGCAGGAGTTGACCAAGTGAGGAGTTTACCATGAATACGGTAGTTGATATTTTAGCGGCTATTTGGGAATACTTTGCCACCAATATTCTTCAACAACCAGCATTTATGATTGGGTTCATTGTTTTGCTGGGGTACATTTTGGAAAAGAAAAAATGGTATGAAGTTTTATCAGGCTTTCTCAAGGCCACAGTTGGTTATTTAATTTTGATGGCGGGTTCAGGTGGACTGGTTAATACGTTCCGACCGATCTTGGTTGGATTGAAGAGTCGTTTCCACTTGAGCGCCATGGTTACGGACCCATACTTTGGGCAAAACGCAGTTACGGTTGGGGTTATGCACCGTTTCGGACGTTCATTCAGTGATGCAATGCTACTCTTGTTATTTGCCTATATCTTCAATATTCTACTGGTTCGTTTCCAAAAGTACACGAAACTGCGAGCCGTCTTCACAACGGGTAATGTTCAAGTTCAGCAAGCGGCGACGGCCTTTTGGTTGATCTTATTCTGTTTCCCTCAAATGGGCCGGCTGCCAATTTTAATTGTGATGAGTGTCATTCTTGGCTTGTACTGGGCGGTTGGTTCTAACTTGACGGTCGGCATTAACCAAGAGTTAACCGACGGGGCTGGCTTTGGGATTGCTCACCAACAGATGTTTGGGATCTTCTTCTTTGCAAAGTTGGCTGAATACTTTGAAAAACGGGCAGCAAAGAAAGGGAAGAAGCAGACGAAGCGACTGGAAGATATTGAATTACCAGGGTTTATGTCAATCTTTAATGACAATATGGTATCAACTTCCATCTTAATGATTCTTTTTATCGGGACAATTTTAGTAGTGCTAGGTCCGACGTACTTGGTTCATGCAGGATTTATGGAAAAAGGTCAAAGCTTCATCTTCTATATCCTCCAAACTTCGATGATGTTTGCTGTGTACCTCGCAATTTTGCAATTAGGGGTTCGGACTTTCGTTAATGAATTAACTGAATCCTTTACTGGGATTTCGGACCGTTGGTTACCAGGTTCGGTACCAGGCATCGATGTTGCTGCAACGTTAGGGTTTGGTTCACCAAATGCTGCCACAATTGGTTTTATGTTTGGGGCATTGGGACAATTTACGGTAATTATCTTACTTTTGATCTTCCACTCACCAACAATTGTAATTGCCGGTTTTATTCCACTGTTCTTTGACAATGCCGCGATTGGTCTGTTTGCTAATAACCGTGGGGGCTTTAAATACGCCATGATCATGCCATACCTTTCTGGGGTTATTCAGGTTGCGGGTTCAGCCTTTATTGCTACTTGGGTTGGCATGGCTCAATATGGTGGTTACTTGGGCATGTTCGACTGGGCAACGGTATGGCCACTCTTTACGGTTGTCATGAAGTTCTTAGGTTACATCGGGATTGCTGTGGTAGTAATTGCTTTGGTATTGATTCCGCAGTTAGAGTACCGCTCCGATCCAGAAGGGTACTTCTTGATTACTGAAGATTTTGAAGCTTGGAAGAAACTTCACCACAAGGATGAAGTTGTAGATTAAAAAGAATAGGAGATATAACGATGAAAGTATTAACGGCATGTGCAAATGGTTCCGGAACTAGTTTAATGTTGATGCGGACGGTAAAGAAGACGCTGGAAAGCAAGGGCTACAAGATTACCCAAATTGATCATACTTCTGTTTCAGAAGCTAAGGGGACGGCACGGAATTATGATGTGGTCTTTACGTCTTTACCATTCGTAAAAATGTTCAAGGATGCCCAAGATCGTGGAGCAACGGTAATTGGAATTAAAAATGTGATGTCAGCCAAGGAAGTTGGCGATGCAGTAGATGCATCTGAATTGCCAGCAAAGTACTTGAAGTAAACTGAGAAAGTGTGGAGAAGAACATGACAAAGCCAATGTTACAAGTAGCGTTAGACACCGATGATACTGCTACTGCTTTAAATGTTGCGCGTCAAGTCAGCGATGTTGTGGATGTCATTGAAGCAGGGACGCTTCTGGTTTATCAAGATGGCATGGATGCAGTTCGTAATTTGCGTGCTTTAGTACCGGACAAAATTTTATTAGCAGACGTAAAAGATGCGGATGCTGGTGGTCATATTGGTAAGGTCTGCAAAGAAGCTGGTGCAGATTGGATGACTTGTATCAATGCTGCAACCTTGCCAACGATGATCAATGCCCAAAAGGAAATCGAAGTCCAAGTCGAATTGTACGAAGGTTGGGACAATATGGAACGTGCTCAGCAATGGTTGGATAACGGGATCACACAAGTGGTTTACCACCAAAGCCGGGATGCTAAATTTGCTGGGCAAACTTGGGGTGAACATGACTTACAAGAAGTTAAAAAGCTGATTGATATGGGCTTTAAAGTATCCGTTACTGGTGGTGTGAAGCCAGAAGTGCTTAAGTTGTTTGAAGGTGTCGATGTTTATGCCTTTATTGCTGGTCGCGCAATCACTAATGCTGATGATCCACACGCGGCGGCTCAAAGTTTTCGTGATGAAATTAACCGGATTTGGAAATAGTTAAATGCTCCCAACAATACTCCTTAATCTCTAACATCAAAGCGAGTCTTCCTACCAGGCTCGCTTTTTATGTAACGAAAGAGACGGCTTTCTTGATTAATGTAAGAAAACCGTCTCTTTGTGGTTAGATTGAATGGAATTGATGATAGAAATTTAGAGCGTTAGTAGTCACCTGACGGTAGTTCTTGCTTTGCCCTGGGCCAACCAACTGATTACCGATGCCGACGATAAAGGCTCCAGCTTCAAACCAAGCGGCGAGGTTCTCGAGGGTTACTCCGCCGGATGGCATCAGGTTGAGATTTGGAAACGGCCCCTTCAGTTCAGCGAGTAAATGGGGACCGCCTAAGCTAGCAGGGAAAATTTTGATTACATCTACTCCAGCGGCTAAAGCCTGTTGGATATCTTGCGGTGTATAGCAGCCAGGGAAATAGGGGATGCCGTACAAATTGCAAATTTGAGCTACCTTAGGATCAAAATTGGGGCTGACGATAAAGTTAGCGCCGGCGAGAATTGCAATTCGGGCACTAACCTCATCGAGAACGGTTCCGGCACCAATGATAAGGCGTGTGTCAGTAACGTCCTTAGACAATCGTTGAATTACGTGATCGGCGTGAGGCGTTGTAAAGGCAATCTCAATTCCTGTTACCTGCCCTTTGATGCAGGCTAAGGCTGTTTGATAGGCGTTTTCAGCTGAACTGCCTCGAATTACTGCGACTAACCCGCAAGCTTGGAGTTGGGAAAGGATTTTATACTTTTTAATCATCGTAATCTTTGGAGCAAGCTATTCCATGTTGCTGTGTTCGTGGGCAGCCTCTTCGTTAGAAGTGTGATCACGTTGACTCAGTTTGAGGGCTAAAATGTCTAGGGTAATATGAACGGTTTGATCAAAGAGGGTGCTCAATAACTGAATTGATTTAACACCATCGCCAGTTTTAGTTGCACCAGGGACGATAATGATTTGATCAGCAATAGTTGCAAGTTTGGAGTCGGAGTTACTAGTAACTCCGATCAAGGTAACGCCATTTGAGTGGGCCTTTTCTGCCAATTCAACGATGCTCTTGGTCTTGCCGGAACCAGAAATGGCAAGCAAGATATCGCCGGGCTGTACTGATGGCGTAATCGTTTCGCCAATTACATATGGGGTGTAGCCAATATGCATTAAACGCATGGCGAAAGCTTTTGCCATTAACCCTGAACGACCGGCTCCTAAGACAAAGATTCTCTTATCCTTGGTTAACAATGGTTCGACTTGATCGAGTTGATTTTCATCGACAAGTTCTAAAACCTGATTGATTTCATTTTTTACGTTTTCAATTAATGACATTAGCGAATTACCTCCATAAATTCTTTGGCAGCAACGATTGGATCAGCGGCCTTTACAATTTTGCTACCGACAATTACCGTTTCAACCAGATTTTGATTGCTTAATTGTCGGGCGGTTGTTAAGTCAATTCCACCAGCAACGTTAAGGCGCTTGATCTGTGGATACTTTTGGTGGAACATTGCAACAGCTTTAGTTGCATTAAAGCTGTTTTGGCTATCTTTAGCATGGTGAAGTCCATAGATAGCATCTTCAAAGTCTGCGATTTGCTGAATTTTTTGATCGGTGACTTCCATTAAGTCAATAAACATTTGGCGCTGAGTTTGTTGCGCAATTTGATAAGTGGTGGTCAACGTTCCCTGGCTGGCAGCACCCATGACCGTGAGAATGTCAGCACCGGCTTGGAAGCCCTTGGTAAATTCATATGCACCTTCGTCGATGGTTTTGAGATCCAACAGAACTTCGGCGTGTTTAATCCCAAGGCGTTCTTTATTTAAAGCCAGTAAACCATAGTCTTTAACCAATGAAGTCCCGAATTCAATGATGTCAACGATGGGGTCCAATTTCTGGGCAAGTTTAATCGCGTCATTCAATTCAATCCGATCGATTGCAACTTGAAGCTTCATTATTCTTCTGCTACTCCTTCCTGAGCATAGAAAGCCTGGAGTTCACTTGGGGTGGGATAGCCATCGTTGTCGCCAGGTGTTTGGATCTGAAGAGCTCCAACGGCGTTTCCGCGCATAACAGCACTCTTCAAGCTTTTGCCGTCTAGTAAAGCAGTAATAACTCCTAAGGCAAAACCGTCACCAGCCCCAACAGTATCAACAATATGATCAACCTTAAACCCATTGACGGTAAACTTTTCACCGTTTTCTGTCTTGACGAAGGCGCCTGCAGCACCGATTTTAACGATGACGGTCTTAGTTCGTTTCCCTTTCAGATAGAAATCGGCAATTTCTTCTGGGTTTGAGGATCCCATTAAAATTTTACCTTCTTCAACACCAGGGAGAACAATATCGGCATAGCTGGCTAATTCATTGATAGTTTGCGCCATGTCAACGGAACGTTGAGTTTTCCAAACGGTTGGCCGCAAGTTAGGATCAAAAGTGGTGAGAATATTTTCATCATTTAAACGTTGGAAGAGCGCGCGGAAGGTTTTTTCCGCAGTGTCGGAAATGCCAGGGAAGATGCCGGACATGTGGGCAATCTTTACGTCACTTAAGTCAACTTTCTCAATGATCTCTTTTGACAAGTGAGTTGCTGCGGAGCCCTTACGGTAATTTACCACTTCAGGGTCCCCTTTAGTTACTAATTGCTTCAGTTGGTATGCTGTCCAGTGATCTGGATCGTAAGAAACATAGGTAGTTCCAACGTTGTGGCTGGCGATGGTTTTCTTGACATAGGCGCCAAAGGGGTCTTCGCCAACTTGAGAAATGTATTCGGCGGTGTGGCCAAGGCGCTGAACACCAATTGCAACATTTAGTTCAGCTCCACCCATGATCTTGTGCCAGTTTAAGGCATCAACTAATGAAACATCAGGTTCGGTGGAGGCAAAAGTGACGATTGGTTCGCCGATGGTAATTACTTCACTCATAATTTAATTCCTCTTTTCTTAATTAATAGTTGCTTAACCAAAGAAGTGATAAACCAGCAGTTCATTGATGATGGTTACAAGCCACATAGCTGGGACGCCGTACTTTAAAAAGGCTTTAGAATCGACTTTCATGTATTCTAAGCCCCAAACGTTCCAAGATTGAGTAATATCAGTTGAAACAGCCATCAAAGTAACGGTATACATCAGTGGGAGCATGAAAGCATCGCTGAAGAGTCCGGTACCTGAAAGAACTGCAGCGGTGGCTGCTCCGGCACCCCAGACGTGGAGGGGGCCACGAAAAAGGGCTAATGGTGCCAAGATCCCGATTGCCAAACACAGAATCAAAGTGTTGTGAGGCAATAAAGCTTCAAAAATGGGCTTAAAGCGGGCAGCGTTAAGTGATGCAGCTCCTGTGAAGAAGGTCAAAGCCATCAAGAACATGATTAAACCAGCGATGTTGCTAATGGAAGTTTGGATTGTGTCATTTAAAAACTTAATACTGTCCTTGAAGTTACTAGTAAGTTTGCCAGTTAGGAGCATGGCAAGCAGTACCCCCAAAGTTAAGCCGGGAATGGCGTCCCACTTAAAAATCATGTTCATGGCCACAGGGATGACCGGAATGATATAGGTGATGGCTGGCACCTTTTGGATTTCGTCAGCATCAACATTTGCGCCAATTACGGCCAAATTTTGTTCAGCATTCGCCGGATTGATTTTTTTGCGGTTCAATAAAATTAATACTAAGACCACAATCAGTTGTACCACCATGGCGCAAATTCCAAAGACCAAGTAGGTGCCGGCATAGTGAGCCTTAGGGAAGAAGGCTTTCATTTGATTGTACAAAACGACGTTGAGGTACATTGGGGCACCGATTGCTAGTGAAAAGATTGATAAGGCTAGATCACGTGGTAAACCTACTGACAATAAAATTGGTAAGAGAATGACCCCGATGGCAATTACGGATCCCACTCCGTAGGCGGAGACGAAAATCAAGCTGGTAACAAGGACGACTAGAATCGCTGCAAAGAAGGGACGCTTCTTACCAACTTTGTTTGTTGCAGCAGAGATTGAAGGCGCGATGCCACTATCAACCAGCACTTGACCGAACCACGAACCAAACACAATGTAGATAATAGTCGGCCCATAGTTGAGGGCGGGTTCGGCAAAAACCTTTTGAATTGCGGTGTCAAAAGGAATGAGGCCGATGACTGACCATAGGATGGCCATAACGAAGAAACCAATCATCAGATTGCCGCCCTTCATGATAAAGGCGATAAACCCGATAAAAGTAATTAACAAAAGAATGGCAATAATGGTTGATGTCATAATAGTCACCTATTCCTCTATTTTTTAAGGAGTTCCATTTGCTGTGCAATTAGTTCGTCTGAACTCATAGGGAACTCTAAGGCTACTTGGGCATCTTTTGGTAAGTAGTTAAGGATGATTTGCCAGTTGAACATCCCACGGTTGAGGTCGGCAGTAGTAATCATCTGTCCGTCCGGGTCAAGCATCGAATTTTTGAGGTGGATATAGTCGCAGAAAGGAGCTAATTCTTTGGCGGCAGTTACGGCATCAAAACCAGTAAACGCCCAGTTGCCTAAATCATAGACGTACCCGATGCTATTAAGACCAGCTTGTCGAGCGGCGGTTAGGAAGTTGATAATGGCGTCTGGTGTACCAGAGACAGGAGTTTGATCGTTTTCGACGTTCATTTTAATTTCGGCTAAAGGTAGGGAGGGAAAAGCATCTGTCAGATTACCCGTAAATTGATTGAAGTTTCCGGTGTTAAATTTAATTTTGCTAATCCCCATCGTTTGCCCTTCGGCAAAGTATTGCGTGAGCTTAGGGTTAACGGAACCATCTTTTTCAAACACCACGTCAGGAACGCTGTAGTTAACAATTAAACCATTTTCACGGGCTGCTGTAGCGACTGCAGGTAGTTCGTTTGCAAAGTCAGTGAAGTATTCGCGTCGAACTTCAATGCCATCTGCGCCAAGGCGGGCGGCACGCTTAACCAACTCGACTTGGCTAGTGCCATTTTGGACATCTTTTTCAAAAATCCAGGTATTTAAGATTAAAGTCATGAGTAGTTCCTCCGGCAATTAGTATTTATTTAGGTTACGAACGTTGTCCAAGAGTTCAGCGAAGCTCATATCAGCAAAGTGCTTATCAGTGGCTTGGGTGAAATTAGAATGCTCAATTTGATTGAAATCATTCGCGAGATAGTAGGCGGTTAAATAGCTTAGCAAAAATTGCTTGGCTTTACCGGTAAGCTCCTGATTTGAAAATTGTTGCTGAGTAGCGACTTCAGCGAAGTGCATTGCAAACTGTTCGGTATTGATCAGAGTTCTTTCCAATACTGTCATCTCCTTGTGTACGCTTTCATTTCCTTACGAATATTATGTTACCGGTTACGTAAAAGAAAATAAAGCCTTGTTTTTTATGTTTAAATGCCGTAATATGTATCAGTTAACCGGTTACGTGAAAATGATCACTATCGTTTTATGGGAATCGTTGAGTAATCGGTATCTGAGGCGGACAATTAAATAAATCCCACCCATCAGAGGTGAGAGTAACGGGTAGATTTGCTATAATTTAGTCCATAAAGTTAGACTGAAAGGATCTTTATTTATGCCGTCAAAGGGTTCTAAAAAAACAACGATTCGTGATGTTGCGCGGTTGGCAGGAGTGTCAACTGCTTCGGTTTCGCGATATTTAAATGGCAAAAAAGGCGCGATGACTGAACAAACAGCGCAGAATATTCAGGCAGCGATCCAAAAATTGAATTACGTACCAAGTTTTACTGCGCGTGCGATGAATAATAACGCCAGCAAAATGGTGGCGTTTGTAGTATCCAATATCGAAGACTACTTTTCAGTTGAGATTTTTAGGGGTGCTTCGCAAGTTTTAGAAAACAGCGGCTATGTAACAGTTTTGATGGATACGAACTCGAGTCTGCAAAGGGAACAAGAATTACTTGAATCGATTAACCAACGAAGTTTTGATGGTTTGTTACTGCAACCACTAACCAATGATGCGCAGGAAATTGCGAAACGGGCGGTACGTCAATTCCCGATTGTAATTATGGATCGGGAACTTGAGCTATCTGCGTGGCCACAAGTGGTGACTAATAATTACCAAGCTTCATATAATGCAATGCGGGATTTCGTTGCTCAAGGAATTGATGAAGTGGTGGTGGTATCTTCACAAATTCAAAGTGCTTCGACGCGCCGACAACGTTATCAGGGAATTAAAGATGCGCTTCAATCAGGCCAATCGTTAAAAACCATCGAATTTAATGAGAGTGACTTTTCGGTTGAAGAAGTTCTTAATCGATTACGAAGGATGATTGATCCTAGAAAGAAAACGGTCCTATTTTCGCTAAAGGAACGGTGGTTGCTTAACTTTTTGCCGCCTTTGATGAGGGAAGGATTGATCACTTCAGAAAATAGTATTGTGACTGGCTTTGCAGATACCAATTTGATTGAAAGTATTTGTCCGTTTGCAAGAGTAATTTCGCAACATCCTTTTACTATGGGGCAACGGGCTGCTGAAACTTTGTTGATGAAGCTTAAGGATAATGACCAAGCCGCGCCGGGGTTACAAACTATTGATGCAACGTTGAAAGACTTGTCAGAATAGCACTTTTAAAACCTTGAACCACTCCTTCTGAATTAGTAACAACAAAACCAAACAAGCGGCTGATGGAACATGGACCATCAGCCGCTTTGCTGTTAGCGTGAACCATTAAAGGCAAAGATTTTTGTTTTCCGTGCAAAACAAAAATCAGATAATTCTGGTTTTGTTCTCTATACAGAATAAAATTCGGAGAATGCGGTATTAGAGGTGATGGTTATGGTACAGATTGATAGTCGCGGACCACTTGAAGTTAAAGAAAAGGCCGGTAAAGAATTAGCAACGTGCGGTTTCCTTGAAAGTGGGGAAATTCCCAACGCTGAGACAATGGCTTCACTTAATGAAGCTATTTCTGATTTAAACAACCCACATTTAAAAGTTGCTTGTTCATTCGATGAGTTGAAGGTTTTGTTGAATGGGTAAGATCTTATCCATCAGTAAAGTTAAGTGGCAGTATCAGTGAGTTTGTAAAATCGTAATTTCAATGGAAGCGTTCCTTTTGAGAATTCACGATTGTCGCCGTGGAGATACATTATCAATTGCTTTCGAGAAGCTTTAGAGCTACCAAAGCATTTTTCAATTACAAAGCGGCTGATGGTTCCTGTTCCATCAGCCGCTTTGCTGTTAGTGTGAATTCAGTTTTTCTTGGGCTAGCAGTTCTTCAAAGCTTTCCTCAGGGTCTTTACTAAAATCTTTTTGAAGCTCAGCGGTGATAGCATTAATCTTGCTTTCAAAAACACCCTGAGCTTCTGATGTCACTGTCAGTTGCGGGATGGTTTTTTAACTTCCGGATCCCCTTCGATAAGACTTTTTTTACGAGCTTTGTAAAATGCCAAGCGTTGGTCCACGAACTCTTTCATAGATCCGATTGAAACGAATCACAGGTTGACTAGCAACGACCAACTGATCATAGTATTTTTGCGCTTCGTCTTGGTGTTAAAAACGACCAGTGTCCGCAAAGTGCTGCCGGAAATTTCCCGGGAAATAAAAAGCGGCCCCGGCGCCTATGGAATGGTGCCGGGGCCGTTTGACTTAGCTTTGAATCCCTAGTTGAGCTTGCAAGGCCGGTAATTCAGCGGCCGTTGGGTAGGAAGTTTGGCTGCCCTTCCTCGTCACGGTCACCGCCGCGTAAGCGTTGGCATGGTGAAGGGCGGTTGGGATGTCTTCACCGTGGGTGTAATAGTAGGCAAAGGCCCCGATAAAGGAATCGCCGGCGCCGATCGAATCGATGGCCGGAACCTGGTAGGACGGAATCAACAGCTCTTGGTCCTTAGTAACCCACAAAGCACCGCGGGCCCCGATCGTGACAATCACGTTCTTGACCCCCTGAGCCACGAGTTCCTTGGCCGCCGTGGTGATTTCGGCCAGGGTTTCGACCGGCCGCTTGGTCAAGCGGCCCAGTTCGGTTTCGTTGGGCGCGTAAAATTCGCACTTGGTGACGTGGGCCAGGTCTAAGTCGTCGTTGGCCGGGGCGGGGTTTAACAGGACTGGAACGCCGTACTGTTCCGCCAGGTCAATAGCCCGGTAGTTGGTTGCCAGGTCGATTTCTTGTTGTAAGACGATCAGCTTGGCGTTTTTAATCAGGGCGTGGTAATCATCCAAGCTGGCCGGGGTCAATTCACTGTTCGCCCCTTGGACCACGATAATGCTGTTCATATTGCCGTGAATGAAGCACGGCGCGACCCCGTTGGATTGGGTGCCGACACTGACCCCGCTGATGTCGATGCCGGTTTGTTTAAAGTGGGCGAGGTAGGCCTGGCCTAAGGAGTCGGCGCCGACCTTGGAAATCATCGCTACCTTGGCGCCTAATTTCGCGGCGGCCACGGCCTGGTTCGCCCCTTTGCCGCCAAAGGCCATGTGGAAGTTGGGGGCCGCTACGGTTTCGCCCAGTTGCGGCATCCGGTCAATTTCGGTGGTTAATTCCATCATGTTGGAGCCAATTACCAATACATCGTACATCATCGTGATCATTCCCTTCGTTTCCTCAGGTTGCACTGAGGTTCATCATTAGTGTTCAGACATTACTTTTCCAGCCCGGTTTGGACGTGGAAGTGCTTTTCGGCTTGTGGTGGCAACATAATCAAGGTTCCGGCTTGCTTAGCGGCCAGGCGACCCTCGGGAGTGGAGGTGCCGGGCAGGGCAAAGGCGTTGACTTGTTGGTCGCCGTTGTAGAGGATCCAACGGGTGACGATCGGCAAGTCGGCCGTTGGGTACTTGGTCAAGAAGGTATGGCCGTCGCCTAATTCAACCCGGAACTCGGCCGTGTCCGTATACTTGGACAAGTCATCGGAGAAAAAGACGATTTCGGGGTCGTAGTGGCTGGCGTCGTCGAGCTTGTCAATCAGCTTGCCACTGGCTTGCAGTTCATCGGTAAAGGCTGTCCATTCCGGCGTCGGGTGAACGTGGGCCGGGACGGAAGTCCGCAGCTGGAAGGCTTCATCGGGCACGTTGGCCGTCATCGTCGCGCCAGGAACGTAGGCGTAGCAGAGGTGGCACATGTACTGCAGTGGCATCGGGGCCGCGTGCGACAGGTTTTTAACGTGCATGTCAAGATCGAATAGGCCGCTGTCAGCAAATATGGTGACCGACGGGGTGGCTAAATAGTGGTCCCCAAAGCCCTTGATGTATTCGTAGTCGCTTTGAACGGTCAGTTGGCCGTCTTCAATCAATAAGGCGGCGTGATCCATGCGGGCGGTCGCAAATTCACCGTGTTGGACGTGGTCATCCTCCGGACTCGGGTTTCCACTGGCCAGCAAGCCGGAATTGAATTCAAAGGCCCCGTAGGTATCGGCGATTTGCTGGCCGAAGCGTGGGTAGGTGAAGCCATCTTTTTCCTTGAGGTTGATCCCATCAAAGACAGCGTCCCAAATCATCAGCCCATAAAACGGCAAGACGGTCAGGTAACCGCGGTGGTTGGTAAGCTTGAGGGCTTCCACCCCGGAGGGATAAGTAAAGGTTTCAACCGTGAAATCCGCGTCTTGATACAGGGTAAAGGACGCGGAGTTAAACATGGCGTGGCTTAAGTTAAACTTCTTCATACAAAAAACTCCTTCGTAAATGTATCCGCTTTCATCATAAGCGTTACAAATTCAATTGTAAATAGCCAGTCATAAAAAGTAAAAGGGTTTATGAAGGTGCGATGCCTGCCAGAAATGGAAAGCGGTCCCAAAAGATTGTGAAAGTTAAGATTTGTAAGCGCTCTTTTGTATTGAGCGGGTGAAATGTCCCAAAATGAAACAACTATGAAAACGGTTTGCGACCGGGGTTAGGGCACCTATACTTGTGATTGATAAGTGATCGCTTTAAGCGGAAGTTTATTAATAAAAAACAAGTCGGAGATTAAATTAATTAACTAAGTCTGTTAAAGATCAATAGTAACTACAAAAAAATAAATTATCTAAAAATGAATAAGTTTGGGTAAAACAGTTTACCAAAGCGATGAGCTGCCCCAAAAGTCGCGAAAAGCGGTCAAAATGTGCAAGAGTGAATTTGCAATCGTTTTCGGGCGATGGTAAATTAGCACCATCGCTGATATGTAAAACGTTTTAAATATCTCGACTGATTGGATCATTTGAGAAGTAGGAGATGGAGAGTATGTCAAACAAGGTTGCCGTTTTGGGAAGTATCAACGTTGATACGACCTACCACATGGAACGTTTCCCCGAACCAGGGGAAACGCTTGCTGCTAAGGATAAGAGTTCTGCTCCGGGGGGCAAGGGGGCGAACCAAGCTGTTGCGGCAGCGCGGTCTGGTTCGCAGACCTACTTTATTGGGATGGTCGGCACGGACGCCGAAGGGAAGTTCATGCGTGAAGCCCTGCAAGCCGACGGCATCGACACCAGCCACATTGGTAATGACCCCCACCACGGGACCGGGACGGCTTTGGTAACCTTGGATGCCAACGGCCAAAATGACATCATGGTCTACGGGGGCGCCAACCAAGCCATGACGACGGCTAACCTGAAGGACCTCGATGCCCTGATGGAAGAAGTCGACTTCTTGGTGACGCAATTTGAAACGCCGCAAGAAGTGGCCCTGGCGGCCTTCAAGACGGCCAAGGCCCACGACGTGATCACGGTCTTGAACCCGGCGCCGGCTAAGGAAATCTTGCCGGAACTGCTGGCCTACACCGATGTGATTGCGCCAAACGAAACGGAAAGTGCCCTCTTGTCCGGGATCGAAATCACGGATGAAGCATCACTGGTGCAAACGGCGCAAGCGTTCCAAGCCAAGGGCGTTACGACGACCTTGATCACGCTGGGTTCCAAGGGGGCCTTCTTTGCCACCAAGGATGACCATGGCATCGTGCCAGCCTTCAAGGTGAAGGCGGTGGACACGACGGCGGCCGGGGACACCTTCTTAGGGGCCTTGATTTCCCAGCTTGATCCGGCAATGACCAACCTGGCCGACGCGATCCGCTATGCCCAACGGGCGTCCA
>MHCFD02800__coassemble_1457_pt1 | contig 18987 bp, 20 predicted proteins | sample MHCFD02800__metabat2_high_PE_001 | metagenome-assembled genome bin MHCFD02800
GCGCATGATTCGGCACGTGCTTATCATCAATATGGCCCAAACCCTTGGGTAACAACCCATCGCGGCCAAAAGCATAAATCAATCGCGATGAAGCCAAGAGGATCGCAATCAGCGCCGAAAAAATCCCAATCAAGGCCACTACCGACAAGAGATTGGCGACCAAGGGATGGCCGGCTTGGCGCAGGGCCCAGGCCGCGGGTTCGGCATTATTGGCATAGCGGTGGTACGGGAACATCCCGACCAAGACCAGCGAAACGGCGATAAAAAAGCCCGTCCCTAACACCAAGGTTCCAATCAGCCCGCGGGGCATCGTTTTTTGCGGGTTCTTAGTTTCGGCGGTATTGGCCGCAATCGCATCAAAGCCAACGTAGGCAATGAAGATCTGCGAAGCCCCGGCCATAATCCCGCTGAGGCCCCCAAAGGTCGTCCCCGGCCGGTGCGGCGGGATAAAGGGCGTGTAGTTTTGCGGGTGCAGGGCCGTCACCCCAACCGCCACGAAGAGGATGATCACCAGCAGCTTGATCGCCACAATCGCGTTTTCAATCCGGCTGACCTGGTGAACCCCATGGGAAACCAGCCACCCGACCAACAGGATCGCCAACGCGGCAAATAAGTCCAGATACGAACCCTGGTGGGGATTAAAGCCCCCGGTCAAGGCCACTGGCAGCTTGACCCCCAGCGAAGCTAAGAACCCCTGCATGTAGGCCGACCAGCCCGAGGCGACAAAGGCGACCGAGATGAAGTATTCCGCCAAGAGCGCCCAACCGGCAATCCAGCCAAAGAACTCCCCAAACAAGACGTTCATCCAGGAAAAGGCCGACCCGGCAAAGGGCAAGACCGACGAGGTTTCCGCGTAGGCCAACGCCGACAAGCCGGCCCCAACCGCCGCAACAATAAAGGCCAACGGCACGGCCGGGCCGGTGTGCTCAGCGGCCACGATTCCCGGCAAGGTAAAGATGGCCGTGCCGACCACCATCCCGGTCCCCAAGCCGATTAAATCCAGGGTCGTCAAAGTCGGGGCCAAGCTGCCGTCTTTTAATTGGTAAGTCGCGGGATCCTCCCGCAACAACAAGCGCGCAAGTAACTTTTTCATCTATTGGTCACCCGCTTCTTCTAAGCGCAAGTCCTGCAGCATGATCCGCTGTTCTGGGGTCAGCGGGGCGGTTTCCAAGAGGTCCGGCCGCCGCTCCAAGGTCCGGCGCAAGGATTCTCGCATCCGCCATTCACGGATCTTTTGGTGGTTCCCCGAGGTGAGGACTTCGGGCACCTTCATCCCGCGAAAATCCGCGGGCCGCGTGTACTGCGGGTATTCGAGCAAGCCGTTAGAAAACGAATCGCCCATCGGGGAGGCCATGTTGCCCAAGACCCCCGGAACAAAGCGGGCGGTCGCATCGATCATCACCATCGCCGCTAACTCGCCCCCGGTCAAGACGTAATCGCCCAACGAGGCTTCATCGGTCACCAGGGTCCGGATCCGTTCGTCGTAGCCTTCGTAGTGCCCACAAATAAAGGTCAGGTGCTCTTCTTGGGCCAATTCGCGGGCGTAGGCTTGATCAAAGCGCCGGCCGGCCGGATCGAGCAGGATCACCCGCCCTTTGGGGTACTGGTCCTTGGTTTCGGCTTCAATGGCCGCCATCGCATCAAAAATCGGCTGAGCTTGTAAGAGCATCCCGGCTCCACCCCCGAAGGGCGCATCGTCGACGTGGTTGTGCTTGTCCGTGGTGAAGTGCCGAAAATCAGTGACCTTGATGTCTAAGAAACCATCCGCTTGGGCCCGGCCGACGATCGACTGGCCCAAGGTAGCGTTAAACATGTCTGGAAAGAGGCTTAAGATATCAATCCGCATTATTCCAACCCCTCCATTAATTCCACCGTTACGACCCCGGCGGCTAGATCAACGTCTTTAACGACGTCGTCAATGACGGGCAACAATAAGTCCTTTTGCCCCGGCCGCTGAACGACCCAAACGTCGTTGGCCCCCGGTGCCAAGATCTCTTTAATCGTCCCTAAGGCTTGCCCAGCCGTCGTCTCGACGACCAGACCAATAATTTGGTGGTAGTAATATTCCCCCTCGGCCAGTTCGCCTTGCGCTTCTTCGGGCACCGCTAAGTAGCAGTCCCGGAAGGTCTGGACGTCATTAATATTGTCGTACTCCTTAAACTTCAGCAGCTCCATCCCCTTGTGGGCGCGGGCTTGTTGGATCGTCACCTCCACCGGGATGTTCCCTTTTAAGATCACCAGCTGCTTGCCAACTTGAAAGCGGTCCTCGGGAAAGTCCGTCGTCACCATGACCTTGACTTCACCCCGAATCCCGTGGGTATTTACAATTTTCCCAACGTGGTAGTAGTTCACGGCATCCTCCTTTATCTTGTGCAGAACTGAATCAGTAGAAAAAAGGGCCGCGACAATTACTCGTCACGACCCCTTCATTAATGGCGCTGGTCATTGATTACCAACCTAATTTTCTTTGCGTTCACCCGCTTATCCCGGGCCCCTTCAACCAGGGTCCGTAATGCCGAGATTACGTGCCCCTGGCGACCAATCACCCGGCCAACGTCAGCCGGATCGACGTCGAGAACGTAATTAATGTAACGCTCATCTTCCCGCGGGGTAACCTTGACGGCGGCTGGCTTTTGCACCAAGGGCCGGACCAAGGTTAACACTAACTCTGAAAAATCTGTTGTAACCATTAACCAATCCCATTACTTCTTAGCGTACTTAGCTTCGTGGAACTTTTGCATAACCCCGGCCTTTTGGAACATGTTCCGGACCGTGTCGGAAGGTTGTGCCCCCTTTTGCAACCATTCCATAACTGCGTCTTCGTCGAACTTAACTTCCTTTGGCGTCGTCAATGGGTTGTAAGTCCCCAACGTAGTGATGAAACGACCGTCACGTGGTGAACGTGAGTCAGCAACCACGATCCGGTAGAATGGGCGCCGCTTGGAACCCATCCGCTTTAAACGAATCTTAACAGACATGCATTCACACCTCCTTGCCCTTTATTTCTAACAGGTAATAATATACCAAGTTTCCAAATGATTGTAAAGGATTTTTTCTTGACAGGGGCAAAAAAGATTTTATTCGGCCCCCGTCCCGTGCTGTCCCAACGCCTGTAAGTGGGCGCGATGCTGGATTCCCCAGGCGTGCAGGGCATCCAAAGTTGGGATCAACTCCTGGCCGTGGGCCGTTAGGCGGTATTCGACTTTGGGCGGCACGGTCGGATAGACGGTCCGCTGGACCAGATCATCCGCGGCCAGCTCCCGCAGGGTCTGGGTGAGCATTTTTTTGGTCACGTCCGGCAAGGCCCGTTGCAGATCCGAAAAGCGCAGGACCGGCGTGGCCCGCAACTGGATCAAGACCGGAATCTTCCACTTTCCCAATAAACTGTCCAAGCCCGCATCAATCCGGCAATCGACAGGTTCAAAGGCCATGGTGGTTCCCCCTTTGCGTTTTTTCTACATTATAGAAGGTCCCCCGCGGCCTGCCAAGCCAGGTGGTTTCTTAAAAGTAACCTGATACCTTCAAAGTGCCGTCTTTTCTTCCTTCCCTGGCTCGGTTATGATACTTACATAAAGTAAGAACGAACCACGGAGGTGCTCACTATGACCATGACAGATTACCGCATCCACCCGGAAAACGGCCTCGAGATCGGCATCTACACCCTCGGGGACCGGATGCCCGACCCTAACACCGGCCAAATGCCCAGTGAAAAGGAACGCATTGACCACCTGATTGAAATGGCGACGACCGCCGAAGCCGTTGGCCTGGACTACTTTGCCCTCGGCGAAAGCCACCAGGAATTCTTCGTCAGCCAGGCCCACGCCGTCATCCTTGGCGCGATTGCCCAGGCGACGGAAAAAATTAAAATCGGCTCCGGGGTTACCGTCGTCTCGACTTCCGACCCTGTCCGGATCTTTGAAAACTTCGCTACCTTAGACTTGCTCTCCAACGGCCGGGCCGAATTAACCGGCGGCCGGGCGTCACGGGTGGGCCTCTTCAAACTCTTGGGCTACGATCTGGCCGACTACGAAGAATTATTTGAAGAAAAGTTTGATTTGCTCTTGCAGCTCGCTCGTCAGGACAAGGTCACCTGGTCCGGTAAGTTCCGCGCGCCCCTGGAGGACGCCACCGTCTACCCGCGGCCGTTAAACGGGACAATGCCAATCTGGCGGGGAGTCGGCGGCCCCGCCCAAAGTGCAATCAAGGCTGGGATGGCCGGGGTGCCGATGCAAGTGGCGATGCTGGCCGGACCGGTCTCGCGCTTCAAGCAAACGATCGACGTCTACCGCGAAAGTTTACAGCGCCACGGCTTTAATCCCGCTGATTTTCCGGTCACGACCGGGGGGCTGTTCTATTCGGCTGCCGACATGCCAAGTGCCTTGCGGGCCTATTACCCCTACCTCAATGAAGGAATGAAGAAGGCCAACGGCTACGGCTTTAATAAACGACTCTTTGCGATGCAACGCGACCCGCAAGAAGTCATGCTGATCGGCGACCCGGAACAAATCATTGAAAAGCTGCTCTACCAATACGAAGAATTTGGTATGCAACGCTACATTGCCCACATCGATTTTGGCGGGCTGCCACACCACGAAGTCCTCAAGCAAATCGAAATCTTAGGGACCAAGGTCTTGCCAACCGTCAAAAAATACACCCAAACTTATCCCGGAGGTCAAGTCAAATGAACATCGTCTTAGTCGCCGGTGCGATCACCGGTAGTAAAACCGCGACCGTCTTAACCGCCCTGCAAAAGGAACTGCAAATTCAGGCGCCCGCCGCCAAAGTCACCCTCTTGGACCTGCGGCAACTGCAACTGGTCTTTAGCGACGGCCGCGACTTCCGCGAATACGAGGGGGATACCCGCTACGTGGCCGAAACGATTATGCAAGCCGACGCGTTGGTCTTTGGCTCCCCTGTCTACCAGGCCGGGATTTCCGGGGCCCTTAAAAACGTCCTCGACCTCCTGCCGGCCCGAGCGCTGGCCGATAAGGTGGCCACGGCGGTAATCACTGCTGGTAGTCCGCGCCACTTTTTAGTCGCCGACTACCAACTCAAGCCGATCCTTAACTTCATGAAGGCCGTCTTGCTGCCCAGCACCCTTTACGTTGAAGAAAAGGACCTCGCAGGCGATCAGATCGTGACCGATGAAATCACCAGCCGGATCAAACGCTTGGCTCAGGACCTGCTGTTAACCACCAAGACCTACCAGGCCCAATTAGCGGAATTGGAAGCCGACCTCTTTTAACTCCACCAAAAAACGCCGTTCCCACCGGAACGACGTTTTTTCTATTGCTGCTGGTCTTGGTCAGACTGCCATTCAATTTGGTTGGGCATCTTGCGAAAGGCCAAGTAGAGCCCCGCCAGCCAGACCAAGGTAAAGATCAGCGCCAGTAAGGTCTCTTTTTCAAAGCACAAGACCCCGAGCACCATCGCTAAGAAGATTAAAATCAAGTAATCACTCAAGGGATAGAGCGGCATGGCAAAGCGGGTTTTGACCCAGTGTTGCTTTTTAAAGCGCAGGTGGGCCCAGACGATCGCCGCCCAGATAAAGAGGAAGCAGGTCGTCGCCACCGAGGTCACCAGGACAAAGAGCTGGTTGGGAATCACAAAGCTCAGGCCCAATGTTGTCGAAATCATCAGGGCTGAAAAAGCCAGGGCCCGGGCCGGCACCTGCCGCTTGGACAAGCGACTGAGGCTTCGCAGCGCCGGGTTTTTGACGTCGTGGGTCAATTCCGCCAGCAGGCGGCCGGTCGTGTACAAGGAACTGTTGCAGGCCGAGGCCGCCGCCGTTAAGACGACAAAGTTCACCACGTCGGCCGCCCCGGGAATCCCGATTTCTTTAAAGACCATCACAAAGGGACTGTTGTTGGGATCGAGCCGGTTCCATGGATACAGGGTCATGATCACCGCCAAGGCCCCGATGTAAAAGAGAATGATCCGCAGTGGGATCGCATTAATTGCTTTGGGAATCACCCGGGCCGGGTCGGCAGTTTCCGAGGCCGTCATCCCCACCATTTCAATCCCAACAAAGGCAAAGACGACCATTTGAAAGGACAGCATAAAGCCCGAAAAACCGGTGGCAAAAAAGCCGCCGTGCTTGACGAGGTTGGCCACCGAGGCCCGCTCGCCGCCGCTTTGAAAGCCCATTAACACTAAGCCAATCCCAATCAAGACCAAAGCGATGATGGCGACAATCTTAATCATCGCAAACCAAAATTCGGTTTCACCAAAGGCCGAGACGGTCGCTAAGTTAAGGCTCAACAATAAGCCCAGGGTCAGCAACCCGGGGACCCAGATTGGCAAGTGGGGCAACCATAAATGAATATAGGTCCCAATCGCGATGATTTCCCCCATCGCCACGGCAATCCAACAGGCCCAGTAGGTCCAGCCGACCACGGCCGCAATCCGCGGGCCCAAGAAGTCCTTAATCGCCTCAATAAAAGAGCGGTAGTTCAAGTTTGCCAATAAAATTTCCCCGAGCGCCCGCATCAATAAGAAGCACATGATTCCCGTAATAATGTAGGCTAAGAGAATCGCCGGGCCGGCCGAATGGATCGACTTGCCCGAACCCAAGAACAGCCCGGTCCCAATCGTCCCACCCAGGGCGATCAGCTGGACGTGGCGGCTCTTGAGGCCGCGGGAAAGCTCTTGGGGCTGATCAGTTTGCGTTTTCATATTTTTTCCTCCGCGTATCATCTAACTTGGAAGTCTTTATTTTAGCATGATTCTCATTTGATTTTAACTGATTTTTCATTTTACGTCGAATCTTAAGTTTCGCCCCGCCCCAACTTTAAAAACCGCGGTCAACTAAAAAAGCGGGGCCCCCTTTGGCGCACCCCCGCTTGCTCTAGTTGTCTGTTTTCACCAGCCGCTGCTTAACCAAACTCGGATCGGTCTTGCCCGGGTTGAGTTCCACCAGTTTCCCGGAGGCAATGTAGATAATCCACTCGGCCAGGTTGACAATGTGATCACCCGCCCGTTCCAAGTTGCGAATCACGCCCATGTAGGTTTCGTAAGCGGGAATTCGGTCATGATTGGCCATCATCCCCGCCAAAATCGCCTTTTGCTGGCGCACATAAATGACGTCGACTTCCAAGTCCTGGTTAGCGACTTCATAAGCCGCTTGTTCATCATTATTGGCGTAGGCATCCATGACCTTTTCCAACATCTGCCGCACTAATTCCGTCATTTGCGAAATTTCTTTTTCAATCGCCGGCACGTGGTGGACCTGATTTAAATTCACCGTTGCCCGGGCAATGTGGGTCGTGTAGTCCCCGATCCGTTCCACATCGTTGCTGGCCTTTAAAATACTGATGATTTCGCGAAAGTCGCTGGCCAGGGGTTGTTGGAGGGCCATCACCTTCAGGGCCCGCTTTTCCAAGCTGACTTCTTCATCGTTAATGTCTTGGTCGCGGTTTAAGACGTGCTTGGCCAATTCATTATCGTGGTCAATAAAGGCCTTGGTGGCTTGATAGAGTTGCTCGCTAGCATCAATCCCCATTTCCATAAAGCGCGACCGTAACTTCTTTAACTCTGCTTCAAAGATAACGCTCATTTCTTTACCTCACTTTTCCTAGCCAAACTTGCCGCTCAAGTAATCCGCCGTCCGTTGCTCGCTCGGGTTCATAAATAATTGGTCGGTTGGTTTAAATTCTACCAGCTTGCCCTGCTCAAAGTAAGCCGTCCAATCTGAAATTCGCGAGGCCTGCTGCATATTGTGGGTCACGATGATGATCGTGAATTGCTCTTTGAGCTGGGCCAAGGTGGCCTCGATCTGGTTGGTCGAAATCGGGTCTAAGGCACTGGTCGGTTCGTCCATCAGGATGATTTCCGGCTGGGTGGCCAGGGTCCGGGCAATGCACAACCGCTGCTGCTGACCCCCGGAAAGGGCCTGGGCGCTGGTCTGCAGCCGATCCTTGACTTCTTCCCAGAGGGCGGCTTGCTTAAGGCTTGCTTCCACCCGTTGGTCTAAGACGGTACGGTCCTTTTCCCCGCGCAAGCGCAAGCCGTAGATCACGTTTTCATAAATTGACATCGGAAAGGGGGTCGGTTGTTGAAAGACCATCCCGATTTGTTGGCGGACCCGGTAAACGTTGGTTTCGGGCCGGTTGATGTCGACGCCGTGGAAGTTGATCTGGCCAGTCACCGTGGCGATCTCATCGTTCATCCGGTTCAAGCTCCGCAATAAAGTTGACTTCCCTGACCCCGAGGCCCCGATCAGCGCGGTAATCTGGTGGGCGGGAAACTCCATGTTGACGTCGGTGACGACTGGCTTTTCCCCGTAAGCGACGGCGACGTTTTGCACTGCTAAGGCAATTTCATTCATGCTAAAGCATCCTTTCTGCTGGTTATTTGCGCAAGCGCCGGGCCAGGTAATTCCCCAGCCCCCGGGCACTCAGGTTAAAGATTAAAATCGTCAGGATCAAGACAGCCGCGGCCCCACTGGACACTGCGGCCGCATCGGGAATCAACCCTTCGGTATTGACCTTCCAAATGTGGACGGCCAGGGTTTCGGCCGGGCGCATCGGGTTCAAAAAGCTGGTCGGCGCAAAGGGATTCCAGTTGGTGTAATCGACGTTGACCGTGCTTTGCCCGGCGGTGTAGATCAAGGCGGCCGCTTCCCCAAAGATCCGCCCGGCACTTAAAATCGCCCCGGTTAAAATTCCCGGCAAGGCCTGGGGCAGGACGATTTTAAGGGTCACTTGCCACTTGGGCATCCCGAGGCCCAAGCCGGCTTGCCGTTGCAGGGCCGGCACTTGCTGGAGGGCCGTCTCGCAGGCCCGCGTCAAAAGCGGCAGGTTGATGATCGTCAGCGCCAAGGCCCCGGCCAAGAGGGAGAAGTCTAACCCCCAGCGCAGGACAAAGACCAGGTAGCCAAACAACCCGATCACAATCGACGGCAGGGAGCTCAAGACTTCAATCGCCAGGCGCAAGGCGTTGGTCCAGCCATTTTGCGGCGCGTATTCACTCAGGTAGATTGCCGCCCCCAAGGCCAGTGGGACCGCCACCGCCAGGGTCAAAATTACCAGGTAAAAGGAGTTAAAGAGTTGATCAAAGATCCCCCCGCCACTGGTAAACGACGACGCCGAGCTGGTCAAGAAGTGCCAGGAGACGTGGGGCAGCCCGGTGATTAACAGGTAGGCGACCAAACTGATGACGATTAAAGCGGCGATCCCGGCCAAGCCTAGGATCAGCCCCGTCGCCAGGCGATCTTGTTTTTCTGCTTTTTGCATATCAATTCCTCCAAATTATCAGCTAGCCCTTTTTCGTAACCAAGCGCATCCCGAGGTTGAACAATAAGGACATCGCCAGCAAGACTAAGGCCAGGGCCCAGAGGGCATCGTTGGCGGCGGTCCCCATAATCGTGTTCCCCATCCCGGTCGTCAAGACGCTGGTCAGGGTCGCCGCCGAGCTCTGCAGGCTGGTCGGCATGATCGCCGCATTCCCAATCACCATTTGGACCGCTAAGGCTTCCCCAAAGGCGCGGGCCATCCCGAAGATCATCGCCGTTAAAATTCCGCCCCGCGCGGCCGGCAAGACCACCCGGTGGATGGTCTGCCACCGCGTCGCCCCCAGGCCTGCCGAGGCTTGGCGCTGTTGCTTGGGGACGGCTTGCAGGGCTTCGATGGCCATCGAGGTCATCGTCGGCATGATCATCAAATACAAAACGCCGATCGCGGCAACCAGGCCGAAGCCGGTCCCCCCGACGAGCTGGCGAACGGCCGGCACGATCACCGTCAGCCCCACCAGCCCGTAGACGACTGAGGGAATCCCGACCAGCAGCTCAATGACCGGCTGAAGGAGTTTCTTGGCGACGGGTGGCAGAATTTCGGTCACTGCCAGGGCCACCGCCAAGGCAAAGGGCAGGCCGATGAGCCCGGCCACCACCGTCACAATCAGGGAGGTGACGATCATGGGGGCGGCGCCAAACACGCCGGCCCCGGGCGCCCAGGTCGGGCTAAAGAAGAATTCGGTGAGTTTCCCTTCCCCGGTCGTAAAGAGGCGGACCCCCTTGGCAATTAAGAAGAGCAGAATCGTCACCACCAGCGCCCCGATCACCAGCAGGGCCAGGCTGGTCAGCCAACGACCGCGGCGTTCCTGTTGGCGTTCCTTCGAAGCCCCGGTCAAATAAGTATGCCAATTTTCCATGATTACTTTCCTTTCACTGGACTAAGCTTGCCGTGGGCATCCCGGTGCACTTGCATTTGATCGACGCTGACGTAGTGGGCCTTAGGGACCAAGGTTTGTTGGACCGTTGGCGAAGTCAGGTACTTAACAAAGGCGCGGGCCGCCGGGCTGGCGTTTTTCCGGAGGTAGACGTGTTCGTAAGACCACAGCGGCCAGCGGTTGGTTTGAATATTGGCCGCCGTCGCTTTTACCCCGTTCAAGGTCAGCGTCTTAACGGTTGAATTGACGTACGGCAGGGCGACGTAGCTGATCGCCCCCGGGGTGTTGGCGACAATTTGCTTGACGGTCCCGTTGGAATCTTGTTCCTGGGCTGGTTTCGGCGCTTGCCCCTTTAGGATCAAATCTTCAAAGGCCAGCCGGGTCCCGGACCCGTCCGCCCGGTTGATGATCGTGATTTTTTCATCGGGGCCGCCAACGGTTTGCCAATTGGTAATTTCCCCGGTAAAAATCCGACGCAGCTGGTCGGTCGTTAAATTGTTGACCTTCAACTTTGGATTAACGATCGGGACAATCCCGGCGACGGCCACGATATGGTCTTCGAGCTTGGTCGCGTCAATCCCCTTTTTTTGTTCGGCGTAGACGTCCGAAGAACCGAGGTCGACAGCCCCAGCTTGAACCTGGCTGAGCCCGGTCCCCGAGCCACCCCCTTGGATCGTGACGTTCACCCGCGGGTGCTGCTGATTAAAGCCCGGTACCGCCGCTTCGGCCAGCGGCTGCAGAGCCGTCGAACCAACGTTGGTGACCTTCGCCTGTTTGAGTTGACCGCTGGAGTGGGCGCTCCAAGCGCCCCACCCCAAGAGCCCGGCCACAATCACCAGGAATGCGAGCCATCCTTTTTTCATGCTTGATCTTTCCCTTCCGTGGGGTGATTCACCCCGGTTGTTTTCCTTGTCACATCATGGTACAAATAAAGCATACTGAAGCGATGTAAAGCTTTACCCGGAAGAATGTAAAGGTTATGTAAATTTAGGGGGCGACGACGATTAAACAGCTACTGGTACTTTCCAAGGATCAAGCTTTTTTGGCGCGGCTAGACAAGGCCGGGCAACAAAATGACTGGCAGATTACGGCCTTAACCACCGCCACCAGCATCGTGGTCGCCTTAAACCAAGCCGATTATGACGGCCTCTTATGGGATCTGGCCGCCAGCAATTTAGACACGACTTTGGCGACGGTGATGCTGATCCGGGAGACTTTCGCTCACCCAATCATCGCCATTGCCACGACCCCTAGTGAACGCGAACAACGCAAACTCTACCGGGCCAAGGCCGACGCCGTGATCGATCGCACGCTGGCCATGAGCGTCTTTAGCGCCCTGTTTGACCAGCGGACTTGGGTCTACCAAAACGCCCCCGCGACGGTGGCCACCCCCACGCCGGCCGCGCCACCGACCACGACCTACCAATTGGGAACCATCACCGTCGATCCCACTAATTACACCGTTACGAAAAATGGCCAGGCTCTAAACCTGACCAAGAAGGAATTTCAACTGTTAGTCTACTTATTGGAGCACCAAAACCAAGTCCTTAGCCGCGAGCAACTGCTCAACGGCGTTTGGGGCTACGACCTGCTGGGGACCTCGCGGATCGTGGACATTCACATCTCGCATCTGCGCGATAAATTAGAGGACGATCCCAAACAGCCCCAGTGGCTCAAGACCGTCCGCGGCTTTGGCTACCGGCTGGAAAAATGAGATGAAGGGCCAGGCTGGTGGTGGTACCACTTTTCGACCCGGCTGACCACCCAAGTCGTCCCATGCAAAATTGGCCCCGTCGTCAAGGCGACCAAGCCCAAGATCGCCCAGCCGCGCAAGCTCGGCCAGGTCAAGCCAAACAGCCACGGGGTCGCTAAACTCCCGCCGGCCAGGGCCAGGAGACAACCAGCGTAAATCAAGCGCCGCACCCGATCGAAGGGCTGGCAGGTCCGGTACAAGACGCGCAAACCTACCAAAATCAAGAGTAAGACGGCGACGGTCGAATAATCGGCGTAGGTCAAGTTAAAGACCTGGGCCAAAGCAACCATCATCCCCACCACAATCACGTCCGTTAAGCCCCCCGGGAGGGCCAAGAACATGACGTTGGTCAAAAAGTGGCCGCGCAGGCGTTCATGATTCGGCTGCAAGGCTAAGAAGAAGCCGGGCAGCCCGATCGTGACCAACCCCCATAAGGACACTTGGGCCGGCTTGAGCGGGTAGGTAAAGATAAACGCAACCGCTAAAAGGGCCATCAAAAAGGAAAAGAGGTTCTTAACCAAAAAGAGGCTGGCCGACCGCTGGATGTTATTGACCACCCGTCGCCCTTCCAAGACGACCGCTGGCAGACAGGCAAAGTCCGAATCCAACAAGACCACTTGGGCCACGTGGATGGCCGCCTCGCTGCCCGAGGCCATCGCAATGCTGCAATCGGCGTCCTTTAGGGCTAAGACGTCGTTGACCCCATCGCCGGTCATCGCGACCGTGTGGCCCTGGGCTTGCAGGGCCTGGATCAATTGCCGCTTTTGCTCCGGGGTGACCCGCCCAAAGACCGTATATTTGGCGGCGGCAGCCTGCAGCGCCGCTGGCGTCCGTAACGTCGTCGCATCGACAAAGTCCGCCGCCCCCTTAATTTGCGCCGCCTGGGCGACGGCGGCCACCGTCGCCGGATTATCACCGGAAATGACTTTGACTGCCACGCCCTGTTGGCGGAAGTAGGCAAAGGTCTGCGGGGCTTGGGGCCGGACCGGGTTGGTCAATTGGACGTAGGCCAAGGGGGTCACTGGCCCCTGCAGCTGCGTGGCCTGCAGCCCGGTCGCCTGGCCAAAGACTAAGACCCGCTGACCCCGTTCCCGGGCGGCAGCCACGGCCGGGGGTAAAGCAGCGCTATTCCCCAGTACAAATTCGGGGGCCCCAATCACATAAGTGGTCGCCCCAAACCGGGCCGCGCTATACTTATTGCGCGAGGTAAAGGGCAGGACCGCCGTCGCCTGCGCCGGCTGCGGGGCGGGAAAGGCCGCCTGCAGGGCCTGCATCGTGCTGTTATCCGGGGCCAAGACGCTGAGCAGCTGGGTCAATTGGGCTTGCACCGTTGCCCTGACCTGACCAGCCACGGGTTGCCACGCCGTGACTTGCATCGTATTTTCCGTAATCGTGCCGGTTTTGTCGACACACAGGGTATCAACCCGGGCCAGGGTTTCGATGCTTTTCATCTCGTGCAATAAGACCCGCTGCTTAGCCAAGCGGCTGGCACTGACCGCCAGGGCCACGCTGGCCAAGAGATACAGGCCCTCGGGAATCATCCCCAAAATTGCGGCAACCATCGAGGTAATACTGTCGTGAAGACTTTCATGGTTGACGGCCAACCCCTGCCAAACCAACAGGATCCCGAGGGGCACCAACGCCACCCCAATCACCTTGATCAATTGGTCCAAGGAGCGAATCATTTCGGATTGCTCACCGTGGGGCGTCGCCTTCGCCGCTAAGGTCAGCTGGTTAATGTAGGCGGCCGCGCCGACCGCGGTCACTTGGGCCCGACACGCCCCGGCGACCACAAAGCTCCCCGACATCAAGGCGGTCCCCACCGACTTTTTGATTTCGTCGGCTTCCCCGGTCAACAGGGCTTCGTTGACCAAAACTTCGCCGGCGCAGACCTTGGCATCCGCCGCAATTTGATCACCGGTCTGGTACACCACGATGTCATCTAAGACCAGCTGATCCACGGCAATCTGCTGGCGCTGGCCGGCCCGGATCACGGTCGCGTGGGGGACGTTGAGCATCGTGAGTTCATCCAAAATCTTTTTCGCGCGCACCTCTTGAAAAATCCCGATCAAGGTGTTGGCGATGATAATCGGCAAAAAGGTCAGGTTGCGAAAGGATTGGACCACACACAGCAGCACCGTCAGCACCACAAAAATCAAATTAAAGTAGGTAAAGACGTTGGCACTAATAATTTGTTTGACCGTCCGCACGGGCGGCGCCACCGCTTGGTTCACCTGCCCAGCCGCCTGGCGCTGGGCCACCTGGGCGGCGGATAAGCCTTGGTTCGGATCGACTTGCTGCGGCATCTGACTGCCCCCTTTCTGGCTCGTTACCCTTATTTTATCATTTTTTCATCCCCACTGGCTTTAGCGAGAGGAGGCCCCCCTTTGGTAATAACAACTTTTTGGCACCGTTGGCAGGCCTGGCGCTTGCAGCAGGCTAGCCAGCGCTACTTGCGCCGTTATCCCGTAACGGCGCAAGCAACCTTACCAACCACCCTGGCCACCCAGCTTGCCACCTTGCGTCGCGAAGGCTGGGATTTTGCCGCCTGCCGCGCCTACGTCACGGTGCTAACTAACCAACAGCCTGCCCCGGCCCCCGCGGCGCAGTTGGACCGGGCGTGGCGTCAGCTCCATCGCGTCGGCAGCGACCTTTACACCACCATGCTGCGGGCCAGCCGGCTGGCTCCCGCGGCCAAACTGCGCTTAATGCTGACGGGGCACTTACAAGCGGCCGTTGATCCGCACGGCTTTTTACAGTTGAACGCCACCGGCCAAGCGGTGTACCGGTTCAGCGCGCAGCTCAACCCGCTGTGCGACTTCTACCCCCTGGTGCGCCAGCTGGTCTGCCAGGCTTACGGCCGGACTGGGCTGGGGCGTGATGCCCTGGGCCACCAACTCCATTGCTTTCGCTCCTACCTGGATCGGGCTGCCCTGGCCTACCTGCGCGCCTACCCCCATCCCCAGCCCGCCGCTACCGATTACCAACGCCTCTTGCAATTTCTCGCCGACCACCAGCTCCGTGCTGATTACACCACGAACGCCAGCTTGCACAACCGCACGGCCCAGCCCTTTACCTACCCGCACAACATGAAGGTCCAGCTAACCGCCAACGATCCCACTTGGCGCTATAACCGCGGGCGGATGATCGAATTGATTGTCGATTTAACCAGTGAGCAATTCGTCTCCGAGTGGAATGCCTACCAGCACCACCGCCGTGCTAACGGTCAAGTCGACGCAAGGGGGCAGGGCTACCAAGCCGCCGAGCTGGCCCAAATTGCCAATACCGAGTCCTTTAATTATGGCATCCCCCACGGAGCGCACCGTGTTCCTTATCCCTACCGCCACACCCACCAACGGTTAGACGTTGACCATCCCCAGGACCCGGCCATCCGGCGCTTCGCCCTCACCGGCCGCTTACAAGCGCCAACCGGGCAAATTATTATCAAGGGCCAGGCCGCCTACCGGGCACCCAAGACGTTGGCGGCGGGTGGCAATTACGTCAACATCGTCAGTGGTGGCCAAGTGGCGGACCTGCGGGCTTGGCAAGCCGTCCCAGCCGACCAACGGGCTGGGGTTTACCGCCGTTACGTCCAGTGGGTCAAAGCCGACCGGCGCCACCGACAGTACGCGGGATTTGCGGCTTTTTGTGGGGATATAAAAAATGCACCAACGCCAACCAGTGGCATTGATGCATTTTAAGGCCAAACATTTTATGCAGCTGGAAAATGTTCGTTTAGCAGTGCAACCTCTACTTATGGCTTAATTCCCAGCCAGGTGAGGGCAGTAAAGATAACCGTAATTGTCGAACAAACAATTATAATTACATTTGCAATTTTCGATGTCATGCGCTCTCCTTTTTTATCTAATCACCCTGACGCTTCAACTTAGTAAACCATTTCTCAGTTTACCCCCGCATCAAATTCCTGATCTTGAAAAGTTCCAATTTTATATACATGTTTACCTAGATAACGACCACCGTCACCCTTGTAAGCTTTAAGGGTGACGTTTTTAGTATCACTAGCTAATTCATAAGCCGCCCGACAATGAACAGTGCCACCCTTTTTAATGGTTTGGGTTTGATCATTGAGGATTTGCTCGGCAGTATCCGCGGGCAACGCCCCAACCGTCAGCTCCCCAGCTGTATTGGGATTTGATTGATAAGCTTTGAACACCGCTTGCCAACCAGCAATTGCATCAATTTGCTTGTTGGTTTTGTTAGTAATTTCGTAATCAAAGACGATTAACTTTTTGTCATCAGCCGTTAAGCCGTTGTAGAAACTTACCTTGGTAATTTTAATATTGATATCACTAATTACGACCTTATTTTTCTTAAAGGAATACTTTTGGGCATAAGTAATTTGCGGATTTAGAGTTGCGGGGATTAGCCCACCCCCCAAGCCTAACAAGACGGTAACTGCCCCGATTGCAAGAACTTTCTTCATCCGTAATTCCTCCATCCATTAAAACGGCGGTTCCTCCCCACCAAAGACCTGTTGGTACAAAGCTTCCCATTCGTCGTCTTGGTACTGGGCTTGCAATTCAGCTAGCATTGCCGCCAGCTGCGAATCCTTTTTGGCTAGCTTTTCTTGTTGTTGCCACCACGTTACCAAGCGGGCCCGCTGTTGCATTTTGGCAACTAGTTGCCCCCGCTGTTGAATTTGTACCTGTCGTTGCGTCGCGGGCGTTGGAGTCAAAACGGCGTAGACCGGCTTAATCTTAAAATCAAAGTCGCTCGCCTGCTTGGTTAGCTGTTCGGCGACTACCCCCAAGCGCAAGCGTTCTGCTTCCCCCTGACTTTGCCACGGCACCACCACCGGGGTGCCGATGGCCAGGGCTTCTTCTGTCGCATAGATCGGCATAAAGCCGTCCGGTGCCACTACGGGATCCTTTTCAGCCAGCAAGGCCGTAAACGTGGCCGCTGTCGTCAGTAAACGGACTTTAATCAACATTCTTTTCGCCCCCTTTAGCTGTTATTTTACCATCTCAGAAAGCGCTTTCCTATGCAAAAATACTGCGCAGCGCACCTGAGCTAATAAGTTGATAACTAGGCGCAGCTCATTGTTAAATAGTCACGGTATGCTAACAACCTTAAAAGAGCAGTCAGGTCACCATCCAAGCCCAATAATTAACATTTTGCCGGGTCAGCCTCAGAAAAGTTGCGGTTTTTCTCCCCTTTTCACCTCGATTATGTTAAAATCCAACTATCAAACAACGTAGTTACTTTAAAATCGTTCGGTTTTGCCGAACATTATTTGGGAGGAACACCACTAATTATGAATCCTGACATTGAAAAAATCTTATATGACCAAGCCCAAGTCGAAGCCCGGATCGATGCCCTGGCGGAAACGTTGACCCAACGCTACCAAGATCAATTTCCGGTCGTCGTGCCGGTAATGACCGGGGCGATGATCTTTGCCTCGCTCCTGCTCCAACGGCTGGACTTCAAACTGAACATTGACTACGTCGACGTCTCCAGCTATGAAGACAACGCCGAATCTTCGGGCCGCGTCCGCTTGTTGCGGGACCTCTCCCACGACGTGACCGACCGGCCGGTCTTGATCGTCGAAGACATCATCGATACCGGCCACACCCTCAAATTCCTGGACCAACTCTTTGCCAGCCGGGGCGCCAAGAGCATTGCCACCTGCGCCCTCTTGGATAAACCTAGCCGCCGGGAAGTGGATGTGGACGCGGCTTACATCGGCTTTGAAGTCCCGAATGAATTCATCGTCGGCTACGGGCTGGACTACAATGGTCTGTATCGCAACCTCCCCTACATCGGCGTCTTAAAACGGTCGATTTACGAATAAAGAGCTGATCGTCACTTGGCACGCTAAGTGACAATCAGCTCTTTTATTTTTCACGGTTGGTTCAGGGCCACTAGGGCCGTCAGTTCGTTAAATGAATAGACCTGCTTGGTTTGCGGATCGCCGAAGCTGCCGTAAATGGCTGAATTCGCATCGGTCACCTGCATCGCTAGCAGGGCCTGCTTAGCGGTATTGGTCAGGGTTTGATCGCCGACCTGCTGGCCGATCAGCATCGCCAGCGCGTAGTTGGCCGCCGACGTATTGCGATCCTTGACGCGTCCCGTGGTAGTATACGCATTGTATAAAGTCTGCTTGGTAACCTGTTGCTTGAGCCAGTGCAAGCTAGCCGGGGGGAGCTTACCAACTTCCGCCAGGTGCAAAAAGGTAATCAGCAATTGCGGGGTCACCAGTTGACTTTTCGCGTACTTTTTCGTGTTCAACCGGTAACTTTGATAATACAAGGGCCCGTGGGTACCGATCCGCCCGCCTTGCACCACGCGCAAAGCTTGCCGGTAGCTTTGCGGATCCAACTTTTTAAGCACGGCCAGGTTTTGGTAGCACAGGGTTACTTCTTGGTTGTGGGTCCGCTCGGTCAAGCTGTACATATCCGTCAACAAGCCATCCTGCTGGACCTGGCGACGCAGGCCCTGATACAGGGTCTTGATTTCTTTTTGGTACTTGGTAGTGTGATTGCGCTGGTCGTAGGTCATTAAGGCCGCAATAATCCGCAAGTCGTCGATCGTCGCGTTCACCCGGTACTTGCCCGGTTGCTTGGGGTCAAAGCGGTATAAAAAGACCTGCTGGCGGTAAAACGTCCGCTTGGTTTGGGCGTAAAAAGCCCGGAACTTACGGTTCTGTTTGGTTTGGGCCAGGTATTGCAAGTAATACCCCGCCGATTCGCTCAAATACTGGTGGCCCGTCGCCACGTGCTCATCCGACCCGGCTTGGGCCAAGTAGTTGGTATAGATCCCGTATTTGCCAGTCAGTTTCTGACTTACGAACTTCACTAAAGCCGCCTGGGGGTTGGCCTGGCTGGCCCAGGCGCAGCCGCGCTGACTAACCACCAAAGGGCCAGCAACCCCAGCATGGTTTGCCAAAGTCTTTTTTTCACAATTCACCCTTCCTTTCGTTGCGTCCGCGCCTAATCGAAGTCCCCACTATGTAACGGGCGGTCAATTCTATTCGTGATTTTATCCAACATACCAAAAAAGCGGCTGCCTGAGCAACCGCTAAATCTTATTTTTTCTTGCGACGGGCC
>MHCFD02800__coassemble_1502_pt1 | contig 16910 bp, 13 predicted proteins | sample MHCFD02800__metabat2_high_PE_001 | metagenome-assembled genome bin MHCFD02800
TAACAAAGACATCCCCTAAGGAAGCCCAGTACTTGCCCAATTCAGGGTCATTGCCGGATTCATGCTTAACGTATTCGCCGTCAATTACGTCTTCGTAACGGGTGTTTTGCACGACCAAAACATCGCCGTCTTGCATTTGGTCAATGGCTTCTTCCAGTTGTGCCCCGCGGGTTACCGGCACAAAGGTTACCGGCTTGTTGAGCAGGTTGGACAGCTTTTCGGCAACTGGCCGCATTGACAGGCCGGGCTTGTCTTCTTCCTTCTTGATCCGGCCCAGGTGGGAGAAGAGAATTGCCTTCCCCTTGTGGTCCAAGACGTACTTGATCGTTGGCAAAGCTGCCACGATCCGGTTGTCATCCCCAACGACCCCGTCTTTAACCGGCACGTTGAAGTCGACCCGCATCAATACCTTTTTACCTTCTAATTGAAGATCTGCTACGGTTAATTTAGCCATAAACTTGCTAACTCCTCTCTTTTTCAAAAAAGGTGGGCGGAGTCGCCTCCTCCCACCTTAAAAAATTTGCCCTTAGCCAACCATTACAGGGTAGCGAAGTGAATCAGGGTCCGGATCATGTTGGAAGTGAACCCGTATTCGTTGTCGTACCAAGCAACCGTCTTAACTAATTGCGTACCGTCTTCGGCTTCCATGATTTCCGTTTGGGATGGGTCAAAGACAGAACCAAACGTGGAGCCGATGATGTCTGAAGATACGATTGGGTCTTCAGTGTAACCGTAAGCTTCGTTGCCTTCGGTTGCCTTCTTCATTGCGGCGTTGATTTCTTCAACCGTGGTCTTCTTGTCCAGGATGGAAACCAATTCAGTCAAGGAACCGTCAACCACACCAACCCGTTGGGCGTGACCAGACAGCTTACCGTTCAATTCAGGGATTACCAGACCGATAGCCTTAGCAGCCCCAGAAGAGTGAGGAATCGTGTTGGTAGAAGCAGTCCGGTTGTTACGCATCTTCTTGCCACGAGGGCCATCCAAGATTGCTTGCGTAGAAGTGAAGGCGTGAACCGTCGTCATCGTCCCAACCTTCAGACCGAAGTCCTTGTTCAGGAAGTAAGCCATTGGGGCCAAGCAAGACGTCGTGCAGGAACCTGCAGAAACGATCTTGTCTTCTGCCTTCAGCGTGTCCAGGTTAACCCCTGGCACAACCGTTGGGATGTTACCAGCTGGGGCAGAAATCAGAACCCGCTTAGCACCGGCATCCAAGTGTGCTTGGGACTTTTCAGCTGAAGTGTAGAAACCAGTACATTCCAGAACGAAGTCAACGCCGTCGTTCTTAACCCAAGGAATGTTCTTAGCGTCGCGTTCAGCGTAAACTGGGTACTTCTTGCCGTCAACGATGATCCCTTCGTCGTAAGCAGAAACTTCACCTGGGAACTTGCCGTGCGTAGAGTCGTACTTCAGCAAGTAAGCCAACATGGAAGGAGTCGTCAAGTCGTTGATGGCAACAACTTCGATGTCGGAAGAGTTCAATTCGTGAATCCGACGGAAAGCCAAACGACCGATCCGGCCGAAACCGTTAATACCAATCTTAACAGTCATACTGTAAGTTCCTCCTTTTAGGAAAACAAATAATTAATGTACGAGTATTATTTTAACACGCTTGCTCAAAAAGTACAGTTTTTCACCCCGAATTCACCAGATTTTGTGAAAAAAGTACAAACGCGCCAGCCCACGTCAAACGGGAACAAGCGCGTGGTTAAGCTAGTGGTAACGCTACCAAAACGCACCTTGTGATCAAGCTTCGGCGCGTAATTTTTCGGCATAGGCATTCAGCTTGCGCAAGCGGTGGTTGACCCCCGATTTAGAGATCGGGCCGCCCGGCACCAAGTTGCCCAGCTCCTTTAAGCTGACCTCTTGGTGGGCCAGCCGGGCCCGGGCAATATCTTGCAACTTGGCGGGCAAGCTGCTTAAGCCGACCCGGGCTTCAATCAGGCGAATATTTTCAACTTGCTTGTTGGAAGCCGTGGCGACCTTATCCATGTTGGCATTTTCGCAGTTGACCAGCCGGTTGACCGAATTGCGCATATCGCGCACGATCCGGATATTTTCAAATTCCAGCATCGAGGAGGTCGCCCCGATCAATTGCAAGAAGTTGGCAATCTTTTCGGCTTCTTTTAAGTAAACGATGTAGCCGCTGCGCCGACTGGTCGTCCGGGCGTTGAGCCCAAACTGATTGATCAACTTGGCAATCATTTCATTGTGTTCTTCGTACAAAGAATAGATTTCCAAGTGGTAGCGTGACGTTTCCGGATTGTTGACCGAGCCGCCGGCCAAAAAGGCCCCCCGCAAATAGGATTGGACCATCAGGTCGTTTTTTAACATTCCGGTCGGCACCTTTTCCATAATCTTAAAGCCATCCAAAATCCCGAGGGTGCCCAAGATCTCTTGGACCCGGTAGCGCAAGCGCACCACGTAGGTATTGTTCTTTTTCAGTTTCATCTTGCGCCGGACGACGATTTCCGATTCCACGGCAAAAAATTCCTTCAACAGGGAGTAGATCCGCCGGGCAATCGCTGGACTTTCTGTTTGCACCGACAGGACCATTTGCTGGTTGGCAATCCCCAGGGACCCATTCATCCGGATTAAGGCCATCAGTTCCGCCTTGGCATTATCGGCGTGGACCTTGATCCCGGTTAATTCCTTTTTAACTTCACTGGCGTACGACATTTTTTATCCTCCTTCGGGCTGGCAAATTCCCCGCCGCTGGGAACAAGATGGAAGCAAACTGCTCCAGCCCAATTGCTAAATTTTAGTGGACGTCATGGAGCCGGTTCATCAGCTCCGCGACGACTTTATCCCGGTCATGGAAGGCCCCATTGTCCCGCAGACGTAAGAAATTGGCCGAAATCACCCGGCAGCCCTGCGCGCGCAACCCAGTAAAGTCGTGCTGAACGGGCTCAGAGATTTCATTCCACGCCTGAAAGTTAATGTAGTCTTCGGGGACCGGTTGGATGTTGACCAGGACCGTATCGATGAAGTGCTCACCTAAGTGCGCATTGATCACCCGGACGTGATCCGCATCGGTAAAGTGATCGGTCTCCCCCTTTTGGGTCATAATATTGCAGATATAGACCACTTCCGCCTGGGATTCGCGAACGGCTTGCCCAACGTTTTTGATCACCAGGTTCGGCAAAATACTGGTAAACAAACTTCCGGGGCCGAGGACAATTTGGTCGGCATCGTGGATGGCTTCAATCACCGCGTGCATTGCCGCTGGTTCGTGTTGGTCAGCGTTGTTGGTGGGCGTCACCCAGACCCGCTGGATTTGCTTATGGGCCGCCGTAATTTCCGATTCCCCGCTTAAGGTCGTCCCGTCGGTAAACTCGGCGTTTAAGGTTAACGGCTCGTTGGTCACCGGATAGATGTGCCCGCGAATGTCCATCATTTCGGCCAATTCCTGGACGGCTTGGTAGATGTCACCCTTCATTTCCGCTAGGGCCGTAATAATCAGATTGCCGATGGCATGGCCGGCCAAGAACTGGTCGGAACTGTCAAAGCGGTACTGAAAAATATCCCGTTCCAACTTTGGCAAGTTCGTCAAGGCCACCAAGGCATTGCGAATGTCACCTGGTGGCACCACGTTGACGTAGTTGCGCAGGATCCCGGAAGACCCCCCGTCGTCGGCGACCGTTACCACCGCCGTAATTTCAATATCTTGGTCGCGCAAGCCGCGCAAAATGACTGGCAGCCCGGTCCCGCCACCGATCACCACCACTTTGGGTCGATGTCTCATGAATATCAATTCCTTCTAAAAATTTACTTGGCTTTGGCTACGTCCCGGTGATCCAGGTAAGTATTGTAGCCCGCTGCTTGCAATGCTTGATACAAACGGTTGGCAATCGTCACCGAGCGGTGCTGGCCCCCGGTACAGCCAATCGCAATCGTCAGGCTGGACTTGCCTTCTTGGACATAGCCGGGCAAGGCCCCCTTGATCAAGGCCAGGAGATGTTGGAAAAACTGCTGGGCTTGGTCAAATTGCATTACGTAGTCTTGCACCGGTTGGTCATTACCGGTTAAATGCTTTAACTCCGGCAAATAATACGGGTTGGGTAAAAAGCGGACGTCCATAACAATATCGGCGTCCAAGGGCAGGCCATACTTGAACCCAAACGATTCCACCTGGACGTAGAACGGCGTCTGCCCACTCCCGTCCCCAAAATACTCGGCAATCCGCAAACTGAGCTTGCGCGGGGTCAGCGCAGTGGTGTCAATCTTGACGTCCGCTTCACTGACCAGTTCGGCCATTAACTGCCGCTCCCGCTGAATGCCAGCCAAAACTCCATCGTGTTCGGCCAAGGGGTGGGCCCGCCGCGTTTCTTTATACCGCGAGACCAATTTGACGTCATCCGCGTCCAAAAATAAGACCTTCACGTTCAAATCGGGCAGGGCCCGCAATTTCGCCAGACACGGTAAAATCTGGGTATAAAAGCTCTTGGCCCGGGCGTCCATCACCATCGCCATTTTGGTAAATTCACCAGAGGCCTTGATGACCTTGATAAATTGCGAAGCCAAGCTGGGCAAAATATTGTCAATCACAAAGTAATTCTGATCTTCAAAGGCATGGACGGCGACCGTCTTGCCAGCCCCACTCATCCCCGTGATCACCACGACTTCAAATTGCTGTTCCATCATCCCACTCCTTACTTCGCCTGCTCAAAAACACACTTGAATATCATAGCATACCGGGCGTGTCATTTCACGGATTTTCAACTTACCCGGCCTTTTTTTCTACGGCAGCCGGTGGCCGGCTGCCAAGTAGAGGTCGTACCATTCTTGCCGGGTCAAGGTGACTTCACTGCCAGCGGCACTGGCCGTGATGTGGGCCGGCGTCATCGTCCCAATCAAAACCTGGGCCGGCATCGGCAAGCGCAAAATCCAGGCCAGGGCAATTGCATTCTTCGTTACCTGATACTTGGCCGCTAAGCGGGCGAGGACTGCGTTCAAGGGCCCAAAGTCCGGCTGATCAATGAAGGTCCCGGCAAAGGTCCCGTACTGGAAGGGCGACCAGGTCTGCAAGGTCAGCTGCTTGGTCCGCAAGTATTCCAAGAGGCCATCGGTGGTCGCCGCCAGTTCGGTATTGACGTTGAGCCCATCATCAATCATTTGGGTGTGGCCAAGGCCAAACTGGAGCTGATCAACCAACAGGGGCTGGTCCACGGCCGCTTGCAACAGCTCGATTTGGCGGGGGTTGCAATTCGACACCCCAAAGTGGCGCACCTTGCCGCTGGTCTGCAGGGCATCAAAGGCCGCCGCTACCTGGGGTGGTTCGACTAAGGGATCCAAGCGGTGAATCAAGAAAAAGTCCAGGTAGTCCACGTGCAAACGGCGCAAGCTCCCTTCGACCGCCGCGATCAGGTGCTGCTGGCTGGCCTCATAGCGGGTCAGGTGGTCAAATTCATCGGCAAAAATGCCCCCCTTGGACTGCAACCAGATTTGCTCCCGGTCAACCCCCACATGGCGTAAGGCTTGCCCGAAGTGCACTTCGGACGACCCGCGGCCCAATTCGGGATCACGCCCGTAAATGTCGGCCGCATCAAAAAAGTTGATCCCGCTGGCCAACGCGGTTTGCAGCGCCTGATCACACTTAGGCTGGGCCAGGTTGCCCATCCGCATAATCCCGAGGGCGACTTGAGAAATCCCCCCACCAACACCCGGCATCGTGATTGTTTTCATTGCTTTTTCCTCCTGCTGTTCTGCTTGTCCCCATTATAGTTGTTTTGCTGACGTTTGAATACGGTTACCGACGGTTCATGGGAAACAAATTAAAAAAAGCCGGGCAACGCCGCACGGGCGACTTCCCAGCTTAAAAACTAACTACGCTTGCTTGGCCCGGGCGGCATCGCGCGCCAACATCTGCTTGAGGTATTGGCCGGTGTACGAGCCCGGCACTTGGGCCACGGCCTCCGGAGTCCCAGTAGCCACGATTTGGCCCCCAGCCTCGCCCCCTTCTGGGCCGAGGTCGATCAGGTAATCGGCCGACTTGACCACGTCGAGGTCGTGTTCAATGACTAAGACGGTGTTGCCGGCATCCACCAACCGCTGCAGCACCGCCAACAAGCGCTTGATATCGGCCATGTGCAGCCCGGTCGTCGGTTCGTCCAAAATGTAGAAGCTCTTGCCGTGGGATTGGCGGTGCAATTCACTGGCCAGCTTCATCCGTTGGGCTTCCCCCCCTGACAGGGTCGTCGCCGGTTGCCCCAGGTGCACATAGCCCAGACCGACGTCTTCGATCGTTTGCAATTTCCGTCGAATCTTCGGAATCGCACTAAAGAAGTCGAGCGCTTCACTGACCGTCATCTCTAAGACATCGGCAATGTTTTTGCCCTTGTACTCGACTTCCAGGGTTTCGGAATTGTAGCGGGTCCCGTGGCAGACTTCACACGGGACGTAAACGTCGGGGAGAAAATTCATTTCGATCTTAATGATCCCATCCCCGTGACAAGCTTCACAACGGCCCCCCTTAACGTTGAAGCTAAAGCGCCCCTTGGAATAGCCCCGCACCTTGGCGGCGTTGGTTTGGGCAAAGAGGTCGCGGATGTCATCAAAGACCCCGGTATAGGTCGCCGGGTTCGAGCGCGGCGTCCGGCCGATCGGTGATTGGTCAATATCGATGACCTTTTCAATATTTTCAATGCCGCTGACCGTTTGGTAGCGTCCCGGTTTGGCCGAATTATGATTCAGCTTTTGGGCTAAAATCCGCTTGAGAATTTGGTTGACCAACGTCGATTTCCCAGACCCGGAAACCCCGGTCACACAGATAAAGTCGCCCAGGGGGAATTGGACCGTTAAATCCTTGAGGTTATTTTCCTTCGCCCCGGTCACCGTAATGAAGTGGCCGTTGCCCGGCCGCCGGGTGGCGGGGACTGGAATCTGTTGCTTTCCGGCTAAATATTGCCCGGTCAAGGACTTGCGCGAGCGCATAATCTGCTTGGGAGTACCGGCGGCCATGACCTGGCCCCCCTTTTCCCCGGCCCCGGGGCCAATGTCAATGATGTAATCGGCCGCCCGCATCGTATCCTCGTCGTGTTCGACCACAATCAAGGTATTGCCCAGGTCACGCATCTTTTTTAAGGAGGCAATCAAGCGGTCATTATCGCGTTGGTGCAACCCAATCGATGGTTCATCCAAGACGTACATCACCCCGGACAGATTCGACCCGATCTGGGTAGCCAGCCGGATCCGCTGGGCTTCACCCCCCGACAGGGTCCGGGCCGCTCGGGAGAGGGTTAAATAATCAACCCCGACGTTTTGCATAAAGCTGAGCCGGTCGATGATCTCCTTTAAGATCGGCCGGGCAATTTCTTGTTGGGCCGGCGTCAAGTTCAGGTTGCTAAAGAAAGCCAGTTCCTGGCTGATCGGCAGGTCGCTGACCTCCCCGACGTTGCGGTCATTGATCTTGACTGCCAGGGCCCGTTCATTTAAGCGGTAGCCGTGGCAGGTCGGACACGGCAATTCGGTCATGTACTTGCGCATCTGTTCGCGGGTAAAGTCGGAATTGGTCTCCCGGTAGCGGCGGCTGACGTTGTTGACCACCCCTTCAAAGGGCACGTCAACGTCCCGGACACCACCAAAATCATTCTCGTAGTGGAAGTGGAAGGTCGTATCCCCATTGCCGTACAGCAATTGCTTTTGTTGGACGGCGGGTAGCTGATCAAACGGGGTATCCAGGTCAATCCCGGCTGACGCACAGAATTGGGCCAGCATTTCTGGGTAGTACTTGGAAGAAATCGGGTTCCACGGTTCCAAAGCGCCCTGGGCCAACGTTTTGGTCCGGTCGGGGATCACCAGGTCTTCGTCAACTTCCAGCTTCAATCCCAAACCTTCGCAGGCTGGACACGCCCCAATCGGCGCATTAAAGGAGAAGAGGCGCGGTTCCAATTCGCCAACCGTAAACCCACAGATTGGGCAGGCGTACTGTTCAGAAAAGAAGAGCGGCGCTTCCCCAATCACATCCACGGTGACGTAGCCGCCACTCAACCGCAAGGCGGCTTCTACGGAATCAAACAAGCGCGAGCGAATCCCGTCCTTGACCACGATCCGATCGACGACGACGTTGATCTGGTGCTGCTTGTTTTTATCCAATTCGGGCGCTTCTTCAATGTCGTAGGTCTCACCATCGACTTGGACCCGGACAAAACCGTCTTTTTTGATCTGTTCAAAGACCTTCTTTTGGGTCCCCTTCTTATTGCGCACCACCGGGGCCAAAATTTGCAGTTTGCTTCGTTCGGGCAGTTCCAGGATCCGGTCGACCATCTGTTCCGGGGATTGACTGGAAATCGGGATATGATCGTTCGGGCAGATGGGGGTGCCGACCCGGGCCCACAACAACCGTAAGAAGTCATTGATTTCAGTGACCGTCCCGACCGTCGAGCGCGGGTTGTGCGACGTCGTCTTCTGGTCGATCGAAATGGCCGGCGACAAGCCATCGATTGAATCAACATCCGGCTTGTCCATTTGACCGAGGAACTGCCGGGCGTAAGCCGACAAGCTTTCCACGTAGCGACGCTGGCCTTCCGCGTATAAGGTATCAAAGGCCAAGGAGCTCTTGCCCGACCCCGATAAACCCGTAATTACGACCAGTTTATTCTTCGGAATGGTTACATCAATGTTTTTGAGGTTGTGGGCCCGGGCCCCTTTGATCACAATTTTGTTGTTAGTGTTTGCCACGGTTGGTTTGTCCCTTTCCTTTCTGTTGTGCCGTTAATTCCATAATCGTATCCCGCAGGGTCGCCGCTTGTTCAAAGTCCAAGCGCTTGGCCGCCGCGCGCATCTGCTCAGTCAGTTCCGCCAGCATTTGGGCTTGGGCCGCGGCCGTTAAGCGGCCGAAGTCTTGGGCGGTAAATTCAGCCGACTGATCGGCTTCGGTGTCTTCCACCTTCTTGACCGCGGAAATCGCCTCTTGAATGGGCTTAATGATCGTCTTAGGGGTGATCCCGTGCTTTTGGTTATAGGCTTCTTGGATTGTCCGCCGCCGCTTGGTCTCATCAATGGCTTTTTGCATCGAATCGGTAATCGTATCGGCGTACATGATTACCGCCCCGTGGGCGTTTCGGGCGGCCCGCCCGATGGTTTGGATCAAGGAGCGTTCATTGCGCAAGAAGCCTTCCTTATCAGCATCCAAGATCGCCACCAGGGAAACTTCGGGAATATCCAGCCCTTCCCGCAGCAAATTGATCCCCACCAAGACGTCAAACTTGCCCAAGCGCAGGTCGCGGATAATCTGGGTCCGCTCCAGGGTCTTAATGTCAGAGTGAAGGTATTTGACCTTCAGGCCGAGGTCCTTGAGGTAATCCGACAGGTCCTCAGACATCTTCTTGGTTAAGGTCGTCACCAGCACCCGTTCGTGCTTTTCAATCCGCTGGTTGATCTCCCCGACCAGGTCGTCAATTTGGCCCATGATCGGCCGGACTTCAACCGTTGGATCCAACAGCCCGGTCGGCCGGATGATTTGTTGTACCACCTGGTCGGTTTGGGCTTCTTCGTACGGGCCCGGCGTGGCGGACATGTAAATGACCTGGTGAACGTGCGATTCAAATTCCCCCAGGGTCAACGGCCGGTTATCCAGGGCCGAGGGCAGGCGAAAACCGTAGTCGATCAGCTGCTGCTTGCGGGCCTTGTCCCCATTGTACATCCCCCGCACCTGCGGCATTGTCTGGTGGGATTCGTCGACGACCAATAAGAAATCCTTGGGGAAGAAGTCCAAGAGGGTATACGGCGGCTCGCCCGGTTGCCGGCGGTCCATGTAGCGGGAATAATTTTCGATCCCGTTGGTGTAGCCCATCTCGCGCATCATTTCAATATCGTAAGTGGTCCGTTGTTTGAGGCGTTGGGCTTCCAAGAGCTTACCGGCCTTTTCGAACTTGGCCACCTGGGTATTCATATCCGCTTCGATTTCTGGCAGGGCGACGTCCATGATTTCCTCGCTGGTCAAGAAGTGGGTCGCCGGGAAGATCGAAACGTGCTCCAAATCACCGATCACTTCCCCGGTCAAGGCATCGACTTCCCGAATCCGGTCGATTTCATCGCCAAAGAATTCGACCCGCAGGGCCTTTTCCTCCCGCGACGCCGGGAAGATTTCCACCACGTCACCGCGGACCCGGAACCGGCCGCGCTGAAAATCAATGTCGTTGCGGTCAAATTGAATCGTCACCAATTCACGCAGCAGGCGGTCGCGACTGATTTCCTGGCCAACCCGCAGGGAGACGACGTGATTTTGGTATTCGGCCGGCGACCCCAGCCCAAAGATGCTGGAGACCGAAGCCACTACGATCACGTCGTTGCGTTCCAACAGCGAAGACGTCGCCGAGTGGCGCAGTTGGTCAATTTCATCGTTAATCGAAGCGTCCTTTTCAATGTAGGTATCACTGGACGGGACGTAGGCTTCCGGTTGGTAGTAATCATAGTAAGAAACAAAGTATTCCACCGCATTGTGGGGGAAGAACTTTTTCATTTCCCCGTATAATTGTCCCGCCAAGGTCTTGTTGTGTGACAAGATCAACGTGGGTTTATTGACGTTTTTAATCACGTTGGAAATCGTAAAGGTCTTCCCGGTCCCGGTCGCCCCCAACAGAATTTGGGCCTTGCGCCCGGCTTCAATTCCCTTGGTTAAAGCGGCGATTGCTTCGGGCTGATCCCCGGTTGGCTGGTAGTCGGCGACCAGGTCAAACTGCTGGTCCGCTTGACGATAAATCATGGCATCAATCCCCCATTTTCACATCAGTATGCTTTGCTTTATCTAGTGTAGCACGCGAACGTGCTTTCCTAAAACAAATTGGCTGGTTGCAGCAGAAATTTCCCGGGAAATAAAAAAACAGCCGGTCGCAACCAGCTGTTGGCTCAATTAGGCGAGCCAGACTTCGCCGACTAACAGCATCGCCCCAAAGACGAGGACGAAGACCACGACCGGCCACACGAAGCGGACCCAGTGGGAGTACTTCATATCAAGCATTTGCAGGGTGGCCATCACTAACCCGGTCGGTGCCAAGAAGAGCATTGCGTACTGCCCTAATTGGTAGGCCGTGACCACGATGTAGCGTGGAATTTCGACCGTGTCGGCCAGCGGGGCCATGATCGGCATGGCTAAAACGGCCAGCCCGGATGAGGATGGCACGATGAAGCCCAGGACAAAGAAGATCAGCATCATCACAATGATGAAGAGCGAACCTGACATGTGTTCGACCAGTTTCGTCGATTGGTAAAGGATCGTGTCGGAAATGTAGCCGTTGTTTAAGACCAGGTTGATCCCGCGGGCCAACCCGATGATCATCGAAACCCCCACCAGACTGGCAGAACCGTTGGTAAAGGCATCTACGACCCGCTTTTCGCCCAGGCCGTTTTTGCCAAAGCAATTCAAGAAGATGATGATAATGGCGATTGTCAAGAAGGAGGCCGCCATGTTCGGGAAGCCCCAGCCCTTCGCCATTACGCCCCAAATCATCATCGGGAAGGCGACGGCAAACAGGGTCAAGGTAATTTTCTTTTTCCAGTCAAAGGCTGGCGAAACGGCATCACTTTCCATTGACCACATCGCATCAAAGGCTTCATGGTCTTCGTAGGTGTAAGAGAAGGTCGGATCGGCTTGAACCTTGCGGGCATACCAATGCAAGTACAAGGTCACGAAAACCGCCGCTACGCCCAGCCCGATCACCCGGCCGAGCAAACCTTGGGTAAAGTTGGTCCCCGCGGCGTTGGAAGCAATCACGACGGAGAACGGGTTGATCGTCGAAAAGGTCGTCCCCACCGAACTGGCCAGGAAAATTGCCCCGACACAGACGATGGAGTCGTAGCCCATCGCTAAGAACACGGGAACCAGGATGGGGTAGAAGGCCACCGCTTCTTCTTCAATCCCACACAGGGTTCCCCCAAGCATCAGCAGGATCGCCACTAAGAAGACCAGGGCAAATTCGCGCCCCTTCGTCTTTTTGGTTAGGGCCATCAGCCCCGCTTCAAAGGAGCCTGATTCCTTAACGACCCCAATTAAGCCCCCCAAAACAAAAATAAAGATCATAATATCAACAGCTTGCATTGTCCCCTCGACCATACTGGTGAAGACACTATACAAGCTAGCAGGGTGCTGCTTAAGGCGTTGGTAGGTGTTCGGAATCGAAACGGGCTTGGCAATTGCCCCGGACGTAAACTGCTTGATGTCAATTTTGACGTTCAACTTATCCAGGGTCTTTTGCGTTGCCGGCAACGTTTCCTTGCTCCCGGTTGGCGAAGTAACTTGAAGATGATTATTAGTGTATTGCAGCTTGGAATAGCTCCCGGCCGGAACTACCCAGGTCAGCATCACCGCAATCACCGTCAGAAAGAATAAAATGGTGAAGGCGCCAGGCATCTTAAGCTTCCAGCGCGGCTTCGGTGCTGTGGAATCCATTGAAATCCCCCTCTCAAACTGTTAATTCCACTTCTTATTTTAGAAACCGCTTACAGGTTGCTTCTCGTTAGATAGCGCTTGTTCGTAAATTCACGCAAAATACTGGGCGAGCAGCGCTTTTGACTACTCCTAACTTCAAAAAACTTCAAAAAAAATCAAAACAAAAAAGTCAGGTCGCCCCGCAACCTGACTTGATTAATCATCAAATTAAGCAAAGATCGTGCAAATGCTCCCGATCACGATCAGGGCAATCCCGGCGACCGTAAACTTCATTTCGTGGGCACTCTTGTGTTCATGCAACAGCAAAATCCCCCCGAAAGTGGCAATAATCACGTTTAATTGGGTAAAGATGAAGGCCGTGTTGCTCCCCAGTTCGCGGGCCGCAAAGATGTAGGCAAAGGCCGCAATCCCCCAGGACAGGCCCCCAAGAATGTTGAGGTAGTTTTCCTTTTGCTTCCAGTTAGCCCCTTTCGTGGTAATTGTTGCATACAAGGTTGCCCCAATAAAGATCCCTAAAACTTCCGGTAAAAAGACCCCGACCGGATCTTGGCTCTTAACCAACGGCAAGTTCGGGAACGTCGAATAAATCCAGTACCCGACCGTCGTCATCAGCAAGAATAAAAAGTTCGCTGTAGTTACCTTCTTCTCTGATTGCCCATCGGAAACCGAGGTCATCAAAGCCCCAATGACCACAATGAGCAACGCAATAAACCCAATGATCAATGACTTAGGTCCAGCCCATTGCCCTAAGAACAAGACCCCGATAATCGAGTTCCCAACCAGTTGGAAGACCGTCGAGAGCGGAATCGTGTTAGAAACCCCCATCCGCTTAAAGGAAACAAATTGGCCCACTTGGGCGGTTGACCACAGGGCCCCACAAACTAACGAAAAGAGGAAGGCCGCTAACGACACCTGCGGGCGCATGATCAAAAAGGCAATGATGCCGACAATCGATGCCCCGGCCCCAATCCCAAAGGTTTGGTTTGCCGATGAACCACCAATCTTACCGGTAATGATTGGCATGAACCCCCAGCCTAACGCTGGAATCAATGCAATTAAATAAGCCATGTAAAAAACTCTCCTATAAAAAATCAATTCTCTCTTGTCCCGGTGCGGGACGTCTGGCTAAAACCGGTCGCAACCGGTTTCATCGTTTTGAAATTAAAAAGCGCCGGTTGTTACCAATCAGTGCTTTTTGAAAACGTTTATCATTTTACCGGAAGTGTTAATCGATTGCAAATCATTTATCGCTTTCATTCCCATTTTCATGGTTTTTCTTCACCCCGGTGTGGGGTGCCGATTGCCGGTCCGGGAAGAATAAGGTGAAGGTCGTGCCGTGGTTTAAGCGCGATGTCACGCGGATTTTCCCACCGTGGAGCTTCACTAATTGATGAACGATTGCCATGCCGATCCCCGACTCCCCATACTTGGTGCTCATCCGCGACCGATCAGCTTTATAGAAGCGTTCCCAGATGTGGGCGACCTGCTCGTCGGTCATCCCAATCCCGGTATCTTGGACGGTAAACTCGGTCCCATGCGACACCAAGCGGCCGCCGATCGTAATTGTCCCGTGGTCGGTAAACTGAATCGCATTTTGAATAATGTTGAACAGGATCTGGACAAAGCGGTCGTAATCCGCGTAGACCCGCAGCTCCGGCGGCGCGGTCACCACCAACTGGTTGTCCTTAGCTGCGGCTTTTTTGGTCAGTTGATCGCGGAGGTTGGTAATGACTGCCCCCGCGTCAAAGACCTTGCGATTCAAAGAAATCTGGTTGGTCCGGATCTTTTCGTAGTTTAAGTTGTCATTGACCAAGCGGATCAAGCGCTTGGTATCGCGCTGCATCAGTTCAATGCTATGCTTCTTTTCGTCTTCGGGGATCACGTCGTAAGCCAAGCCCTCTAAAATCCCGTTAATGGTAGTTAAGGGGGTCCGCATCTCGTGGGCGGCATTCGCCAGGAACTGCTGGCGCCGCTCCTCTTGTTCCTTGATTTCCTCTTGGGATTCCTGCAGCGAACGGGCCATCACGTTAAAATTATGGCTGAGTTCGTCCAGTTCATCTTTTTGCCGGTTTTCGAGGTGAATATTGTAGTCCCCGCGGGCCACCTGGCGGGTCGCTTTGTTCATAGCGTCAATCCGCCGGGTCAAGGAGCGCGAAACAAAGAAGGAGATCACCAAAGCGACTAACACCGCAATTAAAAAGGAGATCAACAAGTCATTGATGATTTGATTCATATTTTCGCGCATCGTCGAAGTAAAGGTGCCAATGGCTACGGCCGCGACTAACTTTCCCTTGTAAAAGTAGGGTTTGATGACCGTCGTCATCTCGGGCGGAGCCACGAGCTTCTCATCCTTGGGCGAATGGGGCGTCGTTTGCTTGATGGTCACTTTTTTAGTAGTCTTAGCCACATTCGCCCGCTTTTGAATGGCTTGCCCCGTTTTAATCGTTTGCCACTCTTTTGCGCTGATGGTCGGAATATAATCAGGCTCGTTAGTGTAGCGCAAGGCGTGCTTGCCATCATAAATGGCAAACTTCACGTGCTGACGGATCAGCATCCGGGCCTTGGAGTCGACCTGGCTCTTTTCGATCCCGACAATCTGCCCGGTCTTTTTGTTAAAAATGATTTCATCATCATTGATCAAACTGTCCGCATTTTGCGACAGTTGCCGCCACGTATTCAAGTACACCGTCCGGTTGGTGATCCCGACAAACGAAATCGTCAACGTAGTACACAAGACCACCACGACCACCAGAATCCCCAACATTTGTCGCCATACTAAGCGCATCGGTTAACCCTCGATATCAGAATCATCAAACTTGTAGCCCACGCCCCAAACCGTTTGGATCACCTTGGGGCCAACCTTTTCCATCTTTTGGCGTAACTTCTTGATATGCGCATCGACCGTCCGTTCATCCCCGTAAAATTCATAGTTCCAGACTAATTGGAGCAATTGTTCCCGGGTAAAGACCTGCTTGGGTTTGGAAGCCAGGGCCTTCAACAGGTCAAATTCCTTCGGCGTCAGGTCGTGAATCTGCTTATCGTTTAAAAAGGCTTCCCGGGTCTTGACGTTCATCTTAAAATGAGCGGTTTGGACATCAAAATCGCTGGCAACCTTCGAGGCCCGTTGGGTGATTTGCCCCAGTTGAGCCCGCCGGTAAAGGGCCTTGATCCGCGCAATCAGCGTAATCGGTGAGAAGGGCTTGGTAACGTAATCGTCCGCCCCCATTTCCAAGCCCAGCACTTGGTCGGATTCGGAATCGCGGGCCGTCAGCATAATAATCGGCACCGTCGGGGAAACCCGCCGAATGTCGGCCGCCACTTGCATCCCGTCTTTTTTCGGCAGGTTCAAGTCCAAGAGGACGATGTCGATCGTTTCGTGGTCCTTTTCGTATACTTCAACGGCGGCTTCGCCATCGTAGGCAAATTCCGCCTCCCACTTCTCCTTTTTAAAGAACATCCCCATCATTTCGCAGACGGATTGGTTGTCTTCAATCATCAGAATTTTCATGAATAATTTCCTCCGTTAGTAAATTTGCATCTATTATAACCAGGAAACCGTGATTTTTTAGTGAATTCCAAAAAGTTGAAATAAAGCTTAAACTTCTGTATACTGTTTGTAACCTAATTTTGGGGATGTTTTTTGGATTCGACGGGTATAGGTCGAGTTCTAATTGCGTTTGAAGGTGGCGCTTGTTAAAACGCTCAGTTTTTAAATTATAACTGCAAACAATAATTCACAATCCTACGCATACGCTGCCTAACCGGTAAGCATGCGTAAATCCGGCCGGGCTCGTCCATGGTGCGGTACCGGGTTTCATTAGCAGTGGACTTACGTTGGTGGCCTCAGCTGGTGGTCAGCAAAAGAGATCTTCCCAGCTCGCCTGCCATGTTAGCCTTGATTAGCGGCGCTTTGGCAGGTTAAATTCAAATAGTTGATCTATGAGCGTAGAGGTTAGGATGGCGATATGCTCGGACAGGGGTTCGACTCCCCTCATCTCCATTTTTAAAGCTTTCAGGAATGTTGAACGGTGGTTAAAACGCCGGTAGCTCAACATTCCTGTTTTTGTTTGCACAGGTAAAAACAGGATTTTACAACAAAAGTGCGGACAATCTACGGACAACATAGTAGCAAAAAAAGCCACCCCGCCGCAGCGTGATGACCATGAGAAACAGCGCATCGCAACTACCGAACCGCAGGCGCTGAAGCATTGCTTTTTGATTGTGGTACTATTTCAGCAGGGCTTTCACCACTCGCTTCAAAAGCCACTTAACGAGCCCACTAGGCACGAACAAGATAACAACACACCCATGAAACATGGAAGGTACCTCCTTCCTACATAAGTCCGGGTCGTGACTCCCGGCTTAAAGTGTGCGTAGCTATTGTACATGTTTTTTTACGTGCTAGAATATGAGTAACAAGATAACTACACCAGTGTGCAGTTTGGCGTCGTGAACCAAACACCAGCTGGTCCGGGCCTCCTTTCAGGGGCCCTTTTTTGTTGCCAAATACATATTAGGAAAG
>MHCFD02800__coassemble_1689_pt1 | contig 11798 bp, 9 predicted proteins | sample MHCFD02800__metabat2_high_PE_001 | metagenome-assembled genome bin MHCFD02800
GATCTCGTCCACGGGCTTGTTCTACCAAGTCGCCGACGATAATTACAAATGGTGGTTGCGGCACTTTGACAGTTGGCCAAAAGTTAACCCGGATACAGATTTAGATAAAACTGATTTTAGCAACTTATAAGGGATTGGTTGAGGCCTCGGCCCCCACCGAAAAGCCCCCCGCTTGCGGCCTGATTGCTGCTGGCGGGGGGCTTTTTTTGTGGTTTCGGGCCGCATGGTGGGCCCATTTTCCCTACTGACTTAAGAAAATTAACTATTAGTTGGTTAGCGATTGGAGGACGCTTTCAAAAAGATATTAAAACAAAACATTTATTACTCGACTTAGAATTTCTGTTTACCTTTAGTTTATCAGGTGGTACTCTTTAATCAGATGTGACGATTTTATGGACAAAAGATGTTGGAGGAGTAACTCATATGAAGAAAAATATTAAAGAATTAGCCGCGGCGACGGCTGTTACCGCCGCCGCAGTTGCAGCAGGGGTGGCGGTTAGTCAAACTACGGTCCAAGCTGATACAGGTGCCCCGGTGACCAGTGCGGCGCCAGCACCAGTGGTTGATCCGGCGGCCAAGACCGCGGCGACGGCTAGTCAAGCTGCCCATAATGTAAGCACCGCCCAACAAGCGGCCAGCCAAGCGCAGACCGCCTTGACGCAAGCCCAAACGGCCGATGATGCCGCCCAAACGGCTTTGCAAAGCCAAAATGACCGGATTGCCAAGGCCCAAGCCGATGTTGCGGCTAAGCGCCAAGCGGAAGCGCAAGCGCAAACCAACTTACAACAGGCGACGGCGGCCAATATCAATTCCGCGCAAGCGGCCGTGAGTGCTCAAGCAACGGTCGTCAAGCAAGCCCAAACGACCGCGAATAGTGCGGCGGCGCAAGCTAAAGCCGCCCAAGCGACGGCGGACCAAGCCAACCAAGCCGTCAGTGCTGCCCAAGCCAAGGTGGCGGCCGCGCAAACGGCCGTTGATGAAGCCACTGCGGCCTTGAATGGGACGGCGCTTGGGGAAGCACAAAAGCAATTGGCGACGGCTCAAGCCGCGGCCAAGCAGGCCTTAGCCGCGCAACAACAAGCGCAAGCGGCCTTAAAGCAAGCGCAAGCAGATTTGACGAAGGCCCAAGCAGACTTAACGCAGGCGCAAACGGCCCAGCAGCAAGCGCAAGCGGCTTATAACCAAGCAACCAAGGGGGCGCGGCCGGTCCAAGCCGCAACGGTGACGGATAATCAAATTAAGCTCCCGGCGGGCTATTACCAAAACTTACAGCGGTATGCGACGGGCCAAATCACGGCAAGCCAGTTGCAAAGCTTAGTTGCCAGTGGCATGCAGCTGAATCAGTACCAGCACAATGCGGCGGATCAACAAGTGAAGATTGCCAACGTCTTTGCCTTAGACCAAGCGACGCGTACAGCCCTGTCCGAATGGGCGGCGGGCTTGATCAACCAAGTCCGCTTGGCAGCGGGGACCAACCCCGTGGTGGTTACCACGGCGTCCGTCGCGTATGCCAAGGCGATTGTGGACCAATACAACCGGGATGGCTTTAATAATTTTGTCAACCAGGGCCACGATTTGAAGGCGTTAAAGGCGGTTGCGGACCAATTTGGGACCCTCTATGAAGAAAACATCAGTGCCAACGGTTTGGGAAATAGCTACGTGAATGCGCTGGCTGAAGCCAACCAAGGAGGCTGGCAAACCTTCCAGCGGACCGTGACCTTAGATGACTTAAAGATGTTGACGTACCAAGGCTTAGTGGGCTTCCTCTTTGACGACTTGGATGGGCAATGGCACCACGCGATGTCGATCAGTGGGTACACCAATTCGATCTTAAAGACGGGGGACCACCACCAAGCCGTGGGGGTTGACATGGGGCAAGATGGCTGGATCCACTTTAACTTCGGAACGACCACGAAGATGGGGCAAGCAAATAAGCTGGCTCAAAATCAAGCGGTCACGGTTGATCCAGCTATTCAGGCGCGCTTGACGGCGGCGAATACCGACTTGACCCACGCCCAAACGGCCCAAGCCAAGGCCGCGCAGGCGGTTAAGGATGGGCAAGCCAAGGTGGCGGAGACTCAAAAGGCGGTTGCAACCACGACTGCTACCGTGCACGCCGCCGAACAACAATTGGCCCGCTTCCAAGGGACGCAGGCTGAAAAGGAACAGGCTTTGACGAAGGCTAAGGAAGCCTTGAAGGCGGCCCAAGCCGAATTAGCCCAGGTCCAAGCGGCGGCCCAAGCTCCGGTAGCGCAGAATCAAGCAGCCCAAACGGCCGCGCAAACGGCCGCCGCGGCCTTGCAAGCGGCCCAAACTAAGCTTGCCGCGCTACAAAAGCAATTAGCTGACTGGCAAAATGCCCCAGCGCTGTTGGTTGCCGCGCAAACGGCCTTAGCAGCGGCCCAAGCTGAACTGAAGGCGGCCCAAGCGGACTTGCCGGCCTTGCAACAAGCCGCCGTACAAGCAGCTGCCAACCTTAGTCGGGTGAAGGCGGCCTACGACACGGCCCTGGCGAACTTAGCGGCGGCCAAGGCTCAAAGTGCGGCGCAAGCGGCTGCCGCCGCGGCCAAGTCGGCCCAACAAGCGGCCTTGCAACGCGTCGAAGCTCAAGTTCGCGCGGGTGGGCAAGCAACCACGCCAACCGCCTTGCCGCAAACCGGGGATCAAGCCTCAACGGCCGGCATCTGGACGACCTTGGGACTGGCCTTGGCAGCCATGCTGACGGGGGCAGGTACCGTCAAGCAGCGGCGCGGTTAATTAGCACGTGATTGCATAATCGGCATTGAAAAAATTAAGTTCCTAAGCTTCCGGCGTTGGAAAAACGCTCGGTGGAAGGGGAAACGTCTTAAAGATGAAAAGTCTCCGCGCTTGGCGGAGGCTTTTTTCGTTTGGGGTAACTACCGAAAATTGCTAACGTTTTCCAGATTCAATGTTATCGATCATCCGATCTTTTAAGTCGAATCGACTGAAAAAGGCGGGTGATTTCCTTGTAAATCTAAACATTATCAAAGAAATTTCTTCATAATTTGTAATTGCAGTCTATTTTGTCCCTGGTTACTCAAATTTTTGCGCCGGTTAATTGTGTTGGAGGGTGATAACGAATTGAAAGGCGGGGTTATCCCTACTTAGCCCGGTTAATCACCTTAAAAAGCAAATTGGGCGCAAGCCGCGGCCCAAGCTCAGACCGCGCAACAAGCGATTGAACGGCAAACTGCAATTGTCAACCAAGCGCATGAGACCGTTCAGGCGACGGCACAGGCGGTTCAACAAGCAGACCAGCAGGTTAGCCAAACGCGCCAGGCCGTGCAAGCGGCCGATCGCCAAGTAACCCAAACCCAGGCCGCCTTAATGCAACTGCAAAAAGCCCAAGGGCAACAAGCGTTACCAACCGCGCAAGCGACCTTAGCGCAAGCCCAACGGCACGCCGCCCAGACCAGTCAAGCCGTTGTGGCGGCCCAAACGCAAGTCGCTCAAGCTACCGACCACCTGCGCCGCGTCCAAGCGGCTTGGGACCAAAGCCAAACCCAAACCACGACGGCGCAACGCGATTTGGCCCAAGCCCAACAAGCAGCTCGGCAGGCTCAAAGCGCAGTTGACCAAGCGCAAGGAGTTGTTGATCGCGCTCGAGCGGCAGTTAAGCAAGCCCAAGCCACCACCCAAACGACCAATCAAATTACCCTTCCTGCCGGTTACTGGCAAGCTTTACAGGTATTCATGGCCAAGCAGCTTTCATCGCAACAATTGCAAGCGATTGCCTTTAGCGGGGACGGGAATCACTGGCAAAATCACATGAACAAATTTGTCCACAATGCGGCAGATCAGGTGGTGGTAATTGACAACGTCTTTCAGATGAGTGAAGCGCTGCGGGTAGAGATTACGCGGTGGACGGCCACCTTGTTAAATCAAGTTCGCGCTTTGATGGGAACTACGGCGGTGGTGGTGAGCCCGGCCTCGGTGGCCTACGCCCAAGCCGTGGCCAACCGTTACAATCAAGACCACTTTAACAACTACAAGGAACCGGGCCACGATTCCCAGGCCTTGTATGCCGTGGGGGATCAATTCAAGACCTATTGGGAAGAAGACGAAAGTGTCAACATTGTGTGGAACGACTTAGCCCGGTTAGGCGTAGCGGGTTGGCAAACCAAGCAGACCACCACGACCCTCGATGAAGTAAAAGAAAATATCTATGAAGGAATTGTGGGGATGCTGTTCAATGATGCCAGTTCGAATTGGGGGCATGCGGCCTCCTTGACGGGACTGATCAATGCCAAGCTCTTTACAGGTGATCACACCCAAGCCTTAGGGGTGAGTGTTGGACAAGATGGGTGGTTACACTTCAACTTAGGTACGACCAGTCAGTTTGGGGTGGCCAACACCCTGGGCAAGAACGTGTACCGGCCAGTAAGCTTGACGACGGTCGGCCACGCTACCGCGGCCCAACAACAAGCCTTAGCTACGGCCACGCGCCAGTTGCAGACGGCCCAAGCCACCTTGGCGGCGGCTCAGGCTCGGGTTCAAGCGGCCCGTCAGCACTTAGCTCAGATCCCAACGATGGCCTCAGCTCAAGCGGCGGTTCAAACGGCGCAAACGCAATTGGCGACGGCGCAAGCTCGCTACCAACGCGCTCAAACCGCCCATGTGACCGCCCAAACAGCATTCCGAGCGGCCCAACAAGAAGTGGCTGCGTTGACTAAGCAAGCTGCTACGCATAATGCTCAGAGTCGGGCGGCCGTCGTAGCGGTGGAACAAGCCCAAGCTAACCTACAAACGCATTAGGCCGCCCTAGCTGCGGCTCGGCAGCGCCAAGCCGCAGCTGTTAAAGCTTACCAAGCGGCGCAAGCCACGGCTCATGCGGCAACGACCAAGTTGGCCGCCCTCAAAGCCAACATGACTCCGGGCTCACTTAGTCCAGTTGCGGTAACCATGGCCCAAGCTGACCTCGCCGTGGCCAAGCAAAAGCTGGCGACGGCCCAAGCTCAATTGGCCCTTTTGGCGGCGACCAAGACGGCCAGTGATCACGCGTTGGTAACGGCGCAAGCCCAGCTTACTGCGGCCCAGATGGCGCAGTTTAAGGCTCAGCAAACCTTGCAGGCCGCGCAACAACACCAACTGCGGGTACGCGGCCAATTGACGGCGTTAGATAAAGTGGCGCTGGTGACCCCGTTGCAACTAGGGCGGGCGTTGGGCTCAGCTTCAGACAATGAGCGCTCAGTGCTGACGACCCAAGTTATGGCTCAAGAGCAAAGCCCGCGGGCGGCACAAGCTCAGGGGGCCACGGCCGTTACGGCCACTGACCAAGCTTACGTTGTACCCGGGCAAACCACGCTGGCTACTGGCGAAACCGGGTTGAAACAAGGAATAGCCAATGTTGCGGCCGCGCTTCAGCCGACCACAGCCGTTGTAAAGACGGCTGCCGCAACTACTGCAACTGTTGCGCAAACCGCCGCGGTGGCAACGACCATTGTTGAACAAGCGGCGACGGCCACTGCGCACCACCACGCCACCACGAATGCGGCGGGCTGGTTAAGTGCGTTAGGGTTGGCCGTGGCTGGATTGGTCGCGGGTGCGCCTGCCTTGTTGAAGAAGCGGCTCTAATCTCATCAGCTTAATTAAACTTTTCCCTTCTTCAGTAAGGAGAGGCTGGGAGAAAACTATGTTTTCTTCCAGCCTCTGTTTGGTTTTTCGAATATTACACAGATCACGTGGGAAATAATCGCAAAACTTGAGAATTGGGGCCGCAACGAGAAACACAAAAGAGGGATACGTTTCCCTTCCCGCGGGGCAACTTAGGCATGGTTGCGGGCGGCTTGGCGGGCTACGTAGGCCCAGACTTGCGTGCGGTGGCGACGAAAGGCTCCGCTGGCGATTAAGTAGCTGGCGACAGCCAGACCAATCCAGAGTGGGTTAGCCGAAATAAAGGCGGCAAAAATCAAGGCGTTCAAGGGCCGGGCGACTAAATTGAAGCTGGTAATCAAGATGACGCCGGCTGGTAAGGCCGTGCCATAATGGGCGATAGTGGTGGTATAAATAGGTGCCAGCCAGCTGGCGGCGTATAAGCCCAAGCTAAACCAGATCACGCTGGTAAGTACGATTTTGACTAAGTTTCCCCGGGTAAGGGCCACGATGGATTCAATCATAAAGGGCAGGGCAATGAGGTCGACGACGGGTAAGGTTTGATTACCGGGTAAGATCAAGGCGAGCAAAACCATGATGGGCAGCAAGAGCATCCCAGCAAACAGGGTTGTTGCCTCCCCATAACCCACCCCGTCATCCACGGCTAAGAACCAAGCGCCCCGCTTGGCGGTTGGCGAGGTGGGTTGGCGATCAAGGGCGTCCGCTAAGGGGGTAAAGGCCCGGGCAAAGACCTGGGTGACTAACGGAAAGAGGACCATGATCGCGGCTAATTGGATGGCAAACTGGCTGATTTGGCCCCAGGCCGCCAAGTGGGTCAAACGTTTAAAATTGGCCAAAATTCCCAAACTGGCCCCCAACAGTGCCCCGAGGAGCAGGGGGTCGTTGAGCCCGCCGAATTTGGCTTGGGCGTGTGTGGGGTTAAAGCGACACTTGTCCAGTCCCAACCGGTTGAACAGGGGGTCCAAGATCAGGATCGGGACGACTTGTTCAATGTTGTGCACAGCGGCGACTGTCGCGTGGGGGACTTGGTAATAAGCAGACCAGGCGGGCGCTTGAATTTCGGCCAACAACAGGGTTGTTAGGATCAGAAAGGCTGCCAGCCCCAAGGCGAGCCAAAGGTTATGTGTTACCGTGTAGGCCATTGTGGCCCACAACATGAAACCGAAGTTGTTCCACAGGTTGGCGGGCATAAAGACCCGGGTGATCCCGAAAAGAAAGAGGAGTAGTTCAAAGACTAAGCTAAAGCCAAAGACGGTGAGCCCCACCGGGGCGCCAAAGGCCGCTAAGGATCCCGTTTGCCAGCCTAAATCGACCACGGGCCGCTGAATCCCGGCGGAGTTGACCAACTGATGGACTAGCTTGGTGACCAGCGGAGTGAAGGCGCTGATTAACCAGCTAAAGCCGGTGAGCCCAACCCCCGCGGCTAGGGCGCTTTTAACGGCTGTCCCCCAGGGGATGCGTAAACCGCGGGCGATGAGCAACAAAATCACCGGCACCACGACTGGTGCGCTAAACGTAGTAAAAAAGTGCTGAATGGTTGTTAACATCGAAAAGTCCCCTTTGTTTAATTTTAATGTTATTGTAGCGTAATTAGGTAAGAAAACGCGACGAAAGTCTCTGAACCCAGGTGCAAGTGATAAAATCAGGTTGGAGCCCCTCGGCTGATAAAACTGCTGGGGGCTAGCGTCAGCTGGGGATCAACGAAAGGAGGGCAGCATGGCAGCAGCATTAATTACTGGGGCGACCGGCGGCTTAGATCGGGCGCTGGCATTTGAGCACGTTCGTCACGGCGGGGATGTGATTTTAGTAGCCCGCCACGCCGCCAAATTACAGGCTTTAAGCGCGGAGTTGCGTCGGGTGGCGCCGGGACAATAAGTGGAATCAGTGGTGGTCGATTTCACCGCGGCCAATGCGGCCCAACAAGTCTTTGCCGCGGTTCAAGCGCTGGGTTGGCCGGTGGATTATTTAATCAATAATGCCGGGTTTGGGGGTGGCGGTGCGTTTGTGACGCGGTCGGCCGCCCGGGATCTGGCGATGGTGCAGGTGAATGCGACGGTGCCCACGGCGTTGTTGAAATTATTTTTACCGGGGATGGTGGCGCGCGGGCACGGCCGGGTCTTAAACGTGGCGTGGTTCCCAGGACCGGAACAAGCGACCTATTTTGCAACCAAGGCGTATTTAGCCTCGCTTGGCAATGCCTTGTGGTATGAGCTGAAACCACTGGGGATTGGGGTGACGACGCTCTTGCCCGGGCCGATTGAAACGGGCTTTGCCCAAGCTGGGCAGCTGCCCCGGACCCGCCAAGTGATCGTCGGGATGGCGTGGTGGATGCGCTGGGCGGCCCAGTGCTACCCTGTCTTGATACAGGGTAAAGGACGCGGGGTTAAACATGGCGTGGCTTAAGTTAAACTTCTTCATACAAAAAAATCCTTCGTAAATATATCCGCTTTCATCATAAGTATTACAAATTCAATTGTAAATAGCCAGTCATAAAAAGTAAAAGGGTTTATGAAGGTGCGATGCCTGCCAGAAATGGAAAGCGGTCCCAAAAGATTGTGAAAGTTAAGATTTGTAAGCGCTCTTTTGTATTGAGCGGGTGAAATGTCCCAAAATGAAACAACTATGAAAACGGTTTGCGACCGGGGTTAGGGCACCTATACTTGTGATTGATAAGTGATCGCTTTAAGCGGAAGTTTATTAATAAAAAACAAGTCGGAGATTAAATTAATTAACTAAGTCTGTTAAAGATCAACAGTAACTACAAAAAAATAAATTATCTAAAAATGGATAAACTTGGGTAAAACAGTTTACCAAAGCGATGAGCTGCCCCGGAAGTTACGAAAAGCGGCCAAAATGTGCAATGGTGAATTTGCAATCGTTTTCGGGCGATGGTAAATTAGCACCATCGCTGATATGTAAAACGTTTTAAATATCTCGACTGATTGGATCATTTGAGAAGTAGGAGATGGAGAGTATGTCAAACAAGGTTGCCGTTTTGGGAAGTATCAACGTTGATACGACCTACCACATGGAACGTTTCCCCGAACCAGGGGAAACGCTTGCTGCTAAGGATAAGAGTTCTGCTCCGGGGGGCAAGGGGGCGAACCAAGCTGTTGCGGCAGCGCGGTCTGGTTCGCAGACCTACTTTATTGGGATGGTCGGCACGGACGCCGAAGGGAAGTTCATGCGTGAAGCCCTGCAAGCCGACGGCATCGACACCAGCCACATTGGTAATGACCCCCACCACGGGACCGGGACGGCTTTGGTAACCTTGGATGCCAACGGCCAAAATGACATCATGGTCTACGGGGGCGCCAACCAAGCCATGACGACGGCCAACCTGAAGGACCTCGATGCCCTGATGGAAGAAGTCGACTTTTTGGTGACGCAATTTGAAACGCCGCAAGAAGTGGCCCTGGCGGCCTTCAAGGCGGCCAAGGCCCACGACGTGATCACGGTCTTGAACCCGGCCCCGGCTAAGGAAATTTTACCGGAACTGCTGGCCTACACCGATGTGATTGCGCCCAACGAAACGGAAAGCGCCCTCTTGTCCGGGATTGAAATCACGGATGAAGCATCATTGGTACAAACGGCGCAAGCGTTCCAAGCCAAGGGCGTTACGACGACCTTGATTACGCTGGGATCTAAGGGGGCCTTCTTTGCCACCAAGGATGACCACGGTATCGTGCCGGCCTTTAAGGTGAAGGCGGTGGACACGACGGCGGCCGGAGACACCTTCTTAGGGGCCTTGATTTCCCAGCTGGATCCGGCAATGACCAACCTGGCCGACGCGATCCGCTATGCCCAACGGGCGTCCAGCCTGACGGTCCAACGGATGGGAGCGATGCCATCGATTCCAACCGAAGCGGAAGTTACGGCGGCGTTGGCAAATGATTAATCAGAGATAGTGAGGATTTAAAAATGAAGAAGTCAGGAATTTTAAACTCAGAAGTTGCATCAGTCGTAGCCGACATGGGCCACATGGACTGGCTGTCCATTGGTGACGCCGGGATGCCGGTTCCAATGGAAACCAAGAAGATCGATCTGTGCGTGGAACAAGGTTTGCCAACCTTTATGCAAGTCTTGGAAAACGTCTTAACGGAAATGGCCGTCCAAAAGATCTACTTGGCCGAAGAAATCAAGGACCAAAACCCGACCCAATTGGCCAACATTAGGCAAGCCTTGCCAAACGTGGAAATTGAATTCATGCCACACAGCGACTTGAAGAAGAGTTTGGCCAAGACCCACGCCTTTATCCGGACCGGGGAAGCGACGCCTTACTCCAACATCATCCTTGAATCTGGTGTGACATTCTAGTGACCTTAGGAGGAAATTTTCCATCATGGATAGTTTGAAAAAGCAATCTTGGGTCCAGTTGGATAACGGGTACCTGAGCAAAACGCCAATTTGGCAATACGTCTTAGTTTCATTGATCTTCCCAATGTGGGGGATGGCCGCTTCCTTAAATGACATCTTGATCACCCAGTTCAAGACCGTCTTTACCTTGAGTGACACGGCGACGGCCTTTGTGCAATCGGCCTTTTACGGTGGGTACTTCTTGATTGCCCTGCCAGCGGCCTACATTATCCGGAAGAACACGTACAAGACTGCAATTATGACCGGTTTGACTTTCTTTATCATTGGTTGTGCGATGTTCTTCCCGGCTTCTCACATGGCAACTTACGGGATGTTCTTAGCCGCGATCTTCGTGATTGCCATCGGGCTGAGCTTCCTGGAAACGTCTTGTGACACCTACTCGACGATGATGGGACCCCAAGAATCCGCTAACCGGCGGATCAACATTTCCCAAACCCTGATTCCATTCGGGGACGCAATGGGGATCATCCTTGGGAAGTACTTGATCTTTAGTGGGCACAGCAACCTGGAAGCCGAAAGTGCCGGCTTGAGCGCCGCACAAAAGGCGGCCTTTAACAAGGAAGTCTTGCTCTTGACCCTGAAGCCATACAAGTACATCCTCTTTGTCCTGTTGGTACTCTTAGTCTTAGTTGCCATTACCAAGATGCCATACGCCAAGGCCAAGACGGACCTGGCGGCTGCACAAGGTGGGGCCGGGGTTAAGCAACCATCCCTGGGCGAATCAATCAACTACTTGCTGCACAACACCCGCTTTATGAAGGCGGTGGGGGCGCAATTCCTCTACGTGGGGATCCAAACTTGTGTCTGGTCCTTTACGATCCGGCTGGCCTTGCGGATTATCCCAGGGATTACCGACCACGCGGCTACCAACTACATGATCATCTCCTACGGGGTTTGGTTCGTTGGGAAGCTCTGTGCCAACTGGCTGATGGAACGCTTCTCGATTACCAAGGTCATGATCTGGTACTGCCTGCTTGGGACGGTGGTCTTGATTTTGACGGCGACGATTCACTCCCCAATTGCGATCTGGGGGGCCGTGGCTACCAGCTTCTTCTTTGGACCGGTTTACCCAACGATCTACGCGCACGGGTTAGATCAAGTGACCGAAAAGCAACACACCGAAACTGGTGGGGCCTTCATGGTCATGTCCTTAGTTGGTGGGGCCTTTGTCCCAGTGATCATGGGGCGGGTTTCCGACCTGAGTGGTTCGATGCAATTATCCTTCATCGTGCCCGCAATCGGCTTTGCTTTGATCCTGTGGTTCTTCCTGTCTGAACACAAGAAGGGCGCAGCCAAGGCCGCCTAAACAATCAACCTTAATCTACTAAAACAAACCATTCGGGTGGTGGGCATTTCCCACCCCATAATGCACTAACAATCATTCTAGAAATACTCCGCTAGAGTAACTACAATCCGATTCTGCGACCCTACCCAAGCGGTGGAGTCGTTTGTATTTCCTGGGAAATATAGTCAAAATGAAGCCTTGCTCGGGCAGGCCTTAGCCGATTTAAACATGGCCCGTGACAACTTCTTTATCGCCACCAAGGTGAACGAAGCTAACCAGGGGTATGAAGCAACGATTGCTTCAGTGAAGGAATCGCTTAAGAAGTTGCGGATGGATTACGTTGATTTATTGATGGTGCACTGGCCGATCCACACCCACTTTTTTGCGACCTGGCGGGCCTTTGAAGACCTGAAAAAAGCCGGGTTGACCCGCTCGATCGGGGTCAGCAACTACGGGATGATCCACCTGCAATACTTGGCAACTCAGGCCAACGAAATGCCGG
>MHCFD02800__coassemble_1950_pt1 | contig 8356 bp, 7 predicted proteins | sample MHCFD02800__metabat2_high_PE_001 | metagenome-assembled genome bin MHCFD02800
GTATTCGCGATTTGTAACACGTGGGCACGTTGCGTTTCATTTGCCATTTGGATCACCTCATTGATTATTCACGGGCTTGCAGGGCCGCCAGCATCGAAATTTTTTGGATCTTTTTTTGCATCACGACTGCCACCAGCGCGGTAATCACCAGCGGGATTGCCGCCGACAACAGGAAGTTGGTGACTCGCATTTGCGGGTCAAACATCGCATCGACCGGCGGCAGATTGGTAATAATAAAGCCGTGCAGCCAGCGCCCGAGCAAGAAGCCAACTAAAATCCCAACTACCGATAAAATAATCGTCTCGCGGTAGATGTACAGCGTCGCTTCGCCTTCATCATACCCCAAGACCTTGAGGGTTGCCAGTTCGCGGCTCCGTTCTTCGACGTTGATGTTGGTCAAATTGTAAATCACCACCGCCGCCAAGACGGTCGCCAGGCCGATTAAAATCACCATCACCCGATCCATCGAGTTCAGCAGGTTATTAATCATCTGCTGGTTACTGCGGTTTTCATTTACCCCGGCCACGGCCCCGGTTGCCATCAGCTGGCGGGCCACGGGATTGACCTTCGTCCCGGCAGCCAGCTTCAGCAGCTGGGCGTTGGTCCGGTAGGGCTGACCAAAGTAGTGCTGGTACGTTGCCGGACTCATCACCATGAAGTGACCCATGTACATTTCGGTGATCGCGCCGACCTTCACCGACCGCCACTGGCCCTGGGCGTCCTGGAGGCGCAGGTGCTCGCCGACCTTGACCTGGGCGAGGGTCGCTAATTTTTCCGAGATGATCACGCCGGTACTTAAGTCCAGCCGCTTTTGACTGGTGCGCGCCCGGAGGGGCATGAAGTGGCGGAATTGCTGGGCGTTATGCGGAACCAGCAGGGCAACCGTCTGCGGGGCCGGATCGGCGGCAAAGCGCCGGGTCAACGTTTCATAATGAATCGCCGTGTGCTCAGCCACCGCCGGCTGGGCCAGAGCCGTGTGCAGGCGCTCAGCTGATGCGGAGGTGACGGTCGGTTTTTGGACCGCCAGCAAGTCATATTTGATCAGCTGGCTGTACTGGCGGTGCACAATCCCGCCCAGCGAATCGCGGATCCCAAAGCCCATCACCAAGAGCCCGGTACAGCCGGCCACCCCGAGGATCGTCATCAGCATCCGGCTCTTGTAGCGCCAGAGGTTGCGCAGGGTCGCCTTGTGCTTAAAGGCCAAGCGCCGCCACACGGGCGTCACGTGCTCCAGCCACAGCCGCGCCCCGCCCTTGGGGGTTGGTGGCAAGAGCAGCTGGGCCGGGATTTCCCGGGCGTCTTGGTAGAGGACCCAGCCGGCGGCCAAACCAGTCGCGCCCACGGCCAGCCCCCACGTGGTCAGCAACCAGCCCCAGGAAAAGCCCAGCTGCAGGCCGCTGATGGTCGAATTGGCCGCGTAAGCCGAAAAAATCAAGCGCGGCAGGAGCCAAAAACCCCCGGCCGCCCCGACCAGGGTGCCGCCCGTCGCCGCCAGGGTGCTGTAAAGCAAGAACTTCTTGGCGACGTCAAAATTCGAATAACCCAACGCTTTGAAAGTCCCGATCTTTTGCCGCTCTTCGGCCACGAAGCGGGCCATCGTCGTCAGCGCCACCAGGATCGCCACGGCAAACATAAAGACCGGAAAGACGTTGGCGACCAGGTCAATCCGCGCCGAATTCGACCGGTAGACGGCGTAGCCCGGGTTGCTTTCCCGGGTTTGGACAGTGAGTTGCGACGGCGCGGCTTTCAGCTGGGCAATTTGGCGCTGGGCCGTTTGCAAGGCGGGTAGCGCCCCCGGGTTAGTAGCCGCCGCTTGCCGTAAGCCAGGCAGTCGGGCCGTCAATTGGGCCACCTGGGCCTGACTTTGGGTCGTCAGTTGGTGGCGCAAGGTCGTTTGCAAGTGGCGCTGCTTGGCGGCCACCGTCGCTTGGTAGCTGGTCGCGTAGGGATCTTGACCAGCCGTCGCCGTCAAAGTCAAGCGGGCCAGCTGGGGCTTTTCGGCCCGAAAGGCCGCCTTGGGCAGCACTGCCACCCCGCCCAGCTGGCCGCTGCCGACGGTGGTATTGCCAATTTGGTTGCGATCCAAATACTCACTGGAGCGAATAAAGCCCACCACCTTGACCCGGTGCACCTTCAGCCCTTGGGCGGCCGTCAAGGTCAGCCACTGGCCGCGGTGGTAATGCTTCGCCAGCAAGTACGACAGGGCAATTTCGTGGCGGTGCTGCGGTAAGCGCCCGCTGACCAGCTGGGCTTTAGACAATTGCCCGCCCAGGCTCGTGATCCGAATGGCCGTCTGATCGCCTTTAATCACGGCATCGGCGGTATGGACAAATTCCACCCGCTTGACCCCGGCTTCCTGCCGCAAGGTCGCCTGCAGCGCCGGGGTTAACCCCGCCGGGCTGGTGACCGTCAGATCGGCCAAGTGGGTCTGGGCGTAAAAGTGGCGGGCGGTCTGGCGCATGTCCGGCCCGGTCATTTTCAACCCGACCAGGGTTAAGGACGCCACCGCCATTAACAAGAAGATGGCGATAAAGCGCCCCTTGGTGCGGCCAATCGCCTGCCAGGCGTCCCGCCAGAGAAGCTGCTTTTTCATCTCTGTCACCTACCATTCTAAGGTCGCAATGTCAGCCGGGTGGGCGTGGCGCTCGCTCTTTTGCAGGCGGCCGTCGTGAATGTGGAGGACCTGATCACCGATCGGCGCCAAGGCGGCGTTGTGGGTCACGATCACGACCGTCGTCTGGTGTTGCCTGCTCATGTCCTGCAAAATCTGCAGGACCTGCTTGCCCGTCTGGTAATCCAAGGCCCCGGTCGGCTCATCGCACAAGAGGAGTTGGGGTTGCTTGGCGAGCGCCCGGGCAATTGCGACCCGTTGTTGCTCCCCGCCAGACAGTTGGGCCGGGAATTTGTCGACATGATCGGCCAACCCGACGGCCGCTAACGCCGTCGTCGCGTCCATCGCGTGATCGACCAGTTCGGCGGCCAACTCAACGTTTTCCTTGGCGGTCAGGTTCGGGATCAAATTATAGAATTGAAAGACAAAGCCGACGACTTCCCGCCGGTAGGCCGTCAGTTGCTTGGGCGTGTACTGGGCGATATCGTGGCCGTTGATGATCACTGCCCCGCTGGTGTTGGTGTCCATCCCGCCGAGGATATTGAGCAAGGTCGACTTGCCGGCCCCGGAAGCCCCAAGGATGATCACCAACTCGCCAGCGTCAATGGTAAAACTGATATCGTGGTTGGCGTCGATTTGCGTCGTCCCGCTCTGGTAGGTCTTCGTATTGTGTTTGACTTCGATTAGTGGCATGTGCTGACCCCCTTTTCCTTTCATTGTGAACGCTTTCTAAATTGGTCGCAAGCAAAAAAGCGATCGTCAGTCGACAATCGCTTTGCATTCCCTTAATCTTTTGTTTCTGACTGGTGCAGCGTCAATTCCTTTTTCACCCGCTGGCGCAAGGTCGCCAAGTACCAGGCGTGCACGCAGGTAAAGGCCAAAAAAAGGCCTAAGCAAACCACAAACAGTACCCAGGCCTTGAGAATCAAGCAGGCGCCGGCGGCAAACATCGCCAAGTTGGCGACCGCCATCATGATAATTACCCCGTCGTATTTCATTATTTTCCCCTACTTTTGCAAAATTTGGGTCGTGGCAATTGCTAATTGCTGACTGTTGACATTGGCGTTGTCCTTGAGGAGTTCTGGCAAGATCTTCTTTAAGAAGTATTGCACACTGGTCAGTTCACGGAAATCCATGATCGCTTCCAGACTTGATTTGTAAATATCCATGTAAACCGGCTCAGGATTCCCCTTTTGAATTTCCCCAAAGGATTCATACATCAAGTCAACCTTATCGGCCACCGAGAGAATCTTGCCTTCCAAGGTGTCATCCTTGCCCTCGGCAAAGCGACGCTCGTAGGCTGCCCGAAATTCCACCGGAATTTCGGTCTCAATAAAGTTTTCCGTTAAGGATTCATCGACCTTCGCCAACATCTTGCGCAGTTCCGGCGTTGCGTACTTAACCGGGGTCTTAATGTCACCAATAAATTTTTCGGTGTAATCGTGGTTTAAGGCCTTTTCGTACAAGGAGCGCCAGTCGACCTCATGGCCAGCCTGCTCTTCGATGTCGCCCAGCATTTGTGCTGCTTGGGTAACCTTAAAGGAGTGGGCAGCGACGTTGTGTTCTTCAAACTTAAAGTAGCCCGGCGCCCGGTTGATCATTTCCAGGTCGCTCAAGCTCTTTAGGTACTCATGCATTCCCATGCTTCAATTCCTTTCTTTACCAAACGGGAGCAGGGTGGTGGCCCACCTTGCTCCCGCAATGTTTGGTTGTTTGAATTAAAATTCGGCCAAAGCGGCTTCAAAGGCGGCCACTTTTTGGTTGGCTTCGGCTTCCGTTGGGGCGGACGTGCCGATGTAGTACTTCAGCTTTGGTTCCGTCCCGGACGGCCGGATCGCAATCCAGGTCTCGTCATCTAAGACGTAGCGCAAGACATTGGAAGTCGGCATCGTCAAGGCTTCGACCGTCCCGTCAGCCAGGGTCTTGGTGCCCTGGGCAAAGTCTTCTAAGGCCACGACTTGGTGCCCGGCAAAATCAGTTGGTGATTCTTCGCGGAACTTCTTCATCAAGGCCTTGATCTTCGCCGGGCCATCAACGCCAGCGTAGACGTTGGCAATCGTCTTTTCCTTGAAGTAGCCGTAGGTCTTAAACAATTCTTGCACCCCATCGTAGAGGGTCATGTTCCGGCTCCGGTAGTAGGCTGCCACTTCGGCCAAGAGGGTCAAGGCTTGGATGGCATCCTTGTCGCGGACAAATGGTTGAACCAGGTAACCGTAGCTTTCTTCAAACCCAAACATGAAGGTGTGGTTGTGCTTGGTTTCGTACTGGTGAATTTGATCGGCGATCCACTTGAAACCGGTCAAGACGTTGATCATTTCCACCCCGTAGCTGGCCGCAATCTTAGTGGCAAAGTCGGTGGAGACAATCGACTTAACGGCCGCCGCGTTGGCTGGCAGGGTGCCGGCTTGCTTGTGGGCTTCCAAGATGTAGTGCAACATCAAGGAAGCAATTTGGTTCCCAGTCAGCAGTTGGTATTCACCATTGGGTTGCCGGACCGCACAGCCCATCCGGTCGGCATCCGGGTCGGTAGCGATCAAGACGTCGGCATCGACCTGCTTCCCGAGCGCAATCGAGCGAGTAAAGGCTTCCGCAAATTCCGGGTTCGGGTTCTTTAAGCCCGGGAAGTCCCCGTTGGGTTGGGCTTCCAAGGGTTCAATCACGAAGTTGAAGAAACCGGCTTGGCGCAGGGCCCGTTCCCCCAGCATCCGCCCGACCCCGCACAATGGGGTGAAGACAAACTTCATGTCGCGGCCGTATTCAGCAGCCAGTTCGCGGTTGATCGTAACCGCCTTGGCTTCTTCTAAGTAGGCAAAGTCGACGTCTTCGCCCATCACTTGTTCCAAACCGCTGTTAAGCATCGCTTGTTCGTCGGCTAATTCAATCCCAAAGACATCGTCGATTTGGCGAATGAAGGCCGTCATCTGATCGGATTCCTTCGGTGGCAATTGACCACCGTCTTCCCCGTAGATCTTGTAACCATTGTATTCCTTAGGGTTGTGGGAAGCCGTGATCATGATCCCGGCGTAAGCGTGGTTGTAGCGCACGGCAAAGGACAGTTCCGGCGTTGGCCGCACGTTGTCGTAGATAAAGACCGGAATCTGGTGCGCCCCTAAGACCCGGGCACAATCGTGGGCAAATTCGGCTGAGTGGTGGCGGGAATCATAGCCAATCGCCACCCCGCGCTGCTTGATTTCATCGCCCAAGGATTCCATCAAGGCCGCCAGCCCGGCCGTGGCTTGCCGGACCGTGTAGACGTTCATCCGGTTGGTCCCCGGGCCCATCAAGCCCCGCATCCCAGCCGTCCCAAAGGAGAGCGGTCCGTAAAAGGCGTCTTCTTTTTCTTCGTCCGTCATCGTGGTTAATTCCTGCTTTAAATCAGCAGCCAGGCGCGGTTCATCGGCCCACGCTTGGTAAGTTTCCTTCCAGCTCAAAGAAACATCTCCTCTTCATTGGTTAACTAATTTCTCACTTTCCATAGTATACCGCATGGGCGATGGTGAGAAAACACACAAATCAGGATTGGGCCAAAAAGTGCGCCACCCCGTCGGCTTGGTTGCTGGCCAGGATTTGCCCGGCGCAAGCGCGGACGGCCGGCTGGGCGTTGGCCACCGCCAAGGGGTGGCCGACGGCTTTTAAGAGCGGCAAATCGTTTAAGTCGTCGCCGACCCCGTACAGGTCCACCTGAGCGACCCCCTGGGCCAAGAGGTAACGCGCGGCCTGACTTTTATCGACCCCGGGGGCGGTAATCATCAAATAGCCATCCCCCGAATCGGCCAGGGTCAAGTCGGGCCAACGCGCGGCCAGCTGGGCCTGGATCCGATTAAAGGTCCGGCGGTCCGGTAAGATTAATAAAAAGGCCAGCACCGGCCCCGGCGGGAGTTGCGTCGCGTAAGTCACCGTTACGCCAGTGTAGTCAATTTCAAGCTGGACCTGGGGCGTCAGCTCCGTCGCAAAAAAAGTGCTGGCGGTCAGCCACTGAATCGGCAAGCCCCACTGGGTGTGCACCAGGTCAAACAGTTCCTGGGCAACTGGCACTGCCAACGGGGTCGTGGTCAGCGTCCGCACCTGCCCACCGTTAACCTCAAAAACAATCGCCCCGTTCAACCCCACCTGGGGACCGGTTAAGTCCAGGGCGTCAATCAAGCTCACCATCTGAGCAGGCAAGCGGGCTGAGGCCAGCATTACTTGCCAAGCCGGCTGCTGGCGGATCACTTGGCGCGTGACTGCGCTAAGCTGGCCAGCTTCATTTAACAGGGTGTGATCTAAATCAGAAATCAAATACTTCATTGGTAAAAAAGCAGCTGCTCACCGCAACCGCCCCTCAATTACTTTTGTTCGTCTAAGTACTTAAAAACTTGTTGGCCGGCAATCGCCCCGTCGCCAACGGCCGTGGCCACTTGGCGCAAGAGGGTGTCGCGGACGTCGCCGACCGCAAAGATGCCCGGAATCTTGGTTGCCATCGTCGCGTCGGTTTCGACCCAGCCCTTGGCATTTAAGATCCCGAGGTCCTTAAACGGGGCCGTCATCGGATCGCTGCCGACGTAGATAAAGACCCCGTCGGCGGCCAGTTCACCGGTTTCCCCGGTCACGTTGTTAACGGTCTTGACCCCGGTGACCTTCATGTCATCGCCGACAATTTCGGTCACGCTGGTGTTAAAGATAAATTCCATCTTTGGGTTTTGCATTGCCTTATCTTGGACAATCGGTTGGGCCCGCAGTTGGTCGCGCCGGACCAGGACCGTTACCTTATCCGCCAGTTGGGTCAAGAAGGCCCCTTCTTCGACGGCCGAGTCCCCCCCGCCGACCACGATCAGGTGCTTGTTCTTAAAGAAGGCCCCGTCGCAGACCGCGCAGTAAGAAACCCCCCGGCCGGAAAATTCGGCTTCGCCTGGCACGCCGAGCTTGCGTTGGCTCGACCCGGTGGCAATCACGACTGCCTTGGCGGTAAAGACGTCGCCCATGTCGGTCGTGATCTGCTTAACCTCCCCGACGACTTCAACCTTTTCCACCGCGCCATAAGCGTAGTCCGCGCCGAATTGGGTCGCCCCTTCGTACATTTCCTTGGCCAGATCTGGGCCCATGATCGACTTAAAGCCGGTGTAGTTTTCGATTTCGGCGGTGTTGTTTAAGTTCCCGCCGTAAATCCCGCGGTCAAGCATCAAGACGGACAGGTTGGCCCGGGACGCGTACATGGCTGCCGTCATGCCCCCGGGACCGGCCCCGATTACGATTACATCATAGTTTGTCTGCTTTGTTTCTGCCATCTTTTTTTGCTCCTTTTATCTGTGACACGATTTTAAGCTTATCATACTTGTTTTTGGACGTTCTGTCCATTCTCTTGCTTACTTTTTGTAAGGTTATTTTTAGTAAGCAGCAAACGGTAATGCTTTTGTAACCGGCGCACCGCCTTTTTTTCTGCTATACTCATTTTTGAAGAAATCGTTAAGAAAGGGGGAGTGAAGTGTGATTAAAAAGTGGTGGTTAACGGTCTTAACCAGCCTTGCCCTCAGCCTGGGAACCTGGGGTGGCGGCCCGACGACTCACGCTGTTGAGCTGGAAACGTCCACCCCAACGTCGCTAACCGCCCCCGCAACGCCGGCCGTGAACGCAATGCCAGCTTCCCTTACCGCCAGTAATCCAACCGTGGTGCTACCCGTCATGGCAGCGCCCCCGGCTCCGGTAGCGCCCCCGCGCAGCCGAACTTCGCTGCTAATCAGCCCCGCTGCCCCGGCCCAGCTGACGACC
>MHCFD02800__coassemble_2154_pt1 | contig 7234 bp, 5 predicted proteins | sample MHCFD02800__metabat2_high_PE_001 | metagenome-assembled genome bin MHCFD02800
ACTAGTTCCAAATGTTGGTAAATGGGCTGGTCAGCGCGCAGACCAATCAGCTGGGCGCTTTGCTTGTGAGCCGCGCCCGTTTGGCGGCTGATCACGACTGGACTTTGGCCGACCAAACTGTCACCAGCTTTTAACGGGGGCAAATCCGCCGTTTTAATCAGCGATTGATTGAGATTGACATTCGCGCCCTTACTTAAGACCACCGTCTTGGTCGACCACGCATCAATTGCCGCGGTATTTTCGTTCGCCAAGCCTAACATGAGACCGAGCAGCATAAAAATCAAATACCCAATCAAGGTCACCATCGCGATAATCAAGCCATAGTGGACTTTGGCGTGTTTGATTTCTTTAATCGCCAGAAACATGGACCTGCCCTCCCATCAGTGCCGTCAAGGCTTGCTCTAACCGGGTTAAAATTGCACCCTCCCGGTCGGGCTCCATCAAGCATTCCTTCATTGCTTGGTGGGTCAGGGTCATAACCGCCCAGGTTTGCGCATTAAAACGCGGGCCCATCGTTGGCACTGCCGCTAGGCCCAAGTAAGCTTCATTCGTGGAATAATGAAGCCGCAACAACTCTCGCAATCCTTGCTGGGCCCCGGTGGTCAAAAACTGGCGCACCTGATTAGTATAATCCGCGGGGGTTTGCGCCAATTGACCCGCTAACTCTTCTTGGGAGTGGATCTGGTGAAGCGAGCGCCGCCAGAGGGTCTGGTAAGCATCGTTCAGATCAGCAAAGTACTTATAAAAGGCCCCCCGGGCAATCTGGGCTTCCTTGACAATCCGCGCAACTTGGGCCTTGGCTAAGGGATAGGCACTAAATTCCGCCAGGAGGGCGGCATAAATCCGGGCTTGCTTTTCAGGCTTCAAATTTAAAAAGGTTTGACTTGGCATTCTGGTTCCTCCGTTCTTAGTGACATCGTGTCAACAACTTAACTTTACCCCTCGAGTGACACCGTGTCAATAAGAGCGTAAAAAAAGTTCCCGGGCCAGCCGGGAACTTAATCCCGCACTAGGGCGGGACAAATTAATGGGGTTAGATTTTACACAGATTAAGTTCGGATGGCCGTTGGAGCGGCGGCCACGCGAAGGCGAAGCATTGGTAAATAAATTAGGCTTCTTCGCCACCAACCTTTACGATCGCCTTGGAAACTTTCCCTAACTTCCCGGCGACAAAGTCTTCCACCCCGTTCAGATCCAATTCGTGGGAGAACAGTGGCAGCGGGTCAACCTTCCCGGCTGCCAACAGGGCAATTGAATCTTCAAAGGTGTAAGGGTTAATAAAGGCCCCTTGGATCGTCAGTTGCTTTTGGAAAACATCGTAAGTGTTGACGCTAAACTTGTCGTCCGGGTTTCCGACCCCAAACATCAGCACTTGGGCCCCCCGGGCAGCGGCGGCCAGGGCTTGTTCTTGGGTGGCTGGCAACCCAACGGCTTCGACAACCACGTCAAAGTGATCCGCTGGAATTTCTTCCTTGGTGGTGTTGATCGTCTTAACGCCAAAGTGCTTCCGGTTGTTGGCCAGCTTTTCGTCCGACCGGCCCGCCAGGGTCACTTCATGAATCCCCCGGGCTTTCAGGATTTGGGCAAAGAGTTGCCCTTCAAAGCCGTCCCCGATGACCAAAGCCGTTTGGTATGGGTGAGTTTCTAATAAGTCCACCCCGTGCATCGCACATGAAATTGGTTCGATGACCGCCGCAGCCTTGAGGGAAACGTTATCTGGAATTGGGTAAACAACCTTGGCTGGGGCGGTAAAGTATTCGGCAAAGCCCCCGTCACGCGTTACCCCTACCGCATCCAGGTGTTCACACAATTCGGGCCGTTGGGTCCGGCAGTATTGGCATTGGCCACAGTAGATGTTCGGGTCCACCGTCACCCGGTCGCCGACCTTAACGTTCGTCACGGCCGCCCCGACTTTGGCCACTACCCCGGAGTTTTCGTGCCCCAAAACAATCGGTGGCACAGCTGAAGCAGAACCTGGCAACCCGGCATAAAGGGCCTTGTCAGTCCCACAAATCCCGGCAAAGGCCGTGTGCACCAGCACTTCATCTGGCTTAATGCTTGGGATTTCGTAATCTTGCACTGCTAAATCCTTAATTCCTTGTAATACAAGTGCCTTCATAACTTTTGCTCCTTCTCTCTTGTGAAAAATATCATTTGACGACTGTAAGTATAGTCGTTTGACCTATTTATGTCAACCGCTTGTCATAAGCTTGCGCCCCGTTAATTTTCTGAAAACATTTGATTTAACAACCTTTTGGTCGACTGGTAAATTCCCCCAAGTTTTTTATTTTGTTTTGTGAGTAGCCAAACTTTTTATTTTCTTTACTTCAGCCGCAAGTTGAAACCGATTTCGAGCTTGGCTGAGGATATTTCGGCATAAATGTCCGTGAAAACGCCGAAAATGCGGCATTTTTTATTGCGGGATATTATTTTTTATGCTAACCTAACAAAGGTGTTCTCAATCGGTGAATCTCAAATTGAGAACCATCGAAAGCATATGACAGAAAGGTGGATTTGGCGTGGACAGCACAAAAAATCAACCCCGCAAGCACAAGTTAATTGAACATGCAAACGGGAAATCCCTCGAAGAAATCAACGGGACCGTTGAAGTTCCCCACGGAAAGAACTTCTGGCGGACCCTCTTCGCTTACTCCGGCCCCGGCGCTCTGGTCGCGGTCGGCTACATGGACCCGGGTAACTGGTCAACTTCCATTACCGGGGGGCAAAGTTTCCAATACACTTTAATGACGACCATCCTGATTTCAAGTTTGATCGCGATGTTGCTTCAATACATGGCAGCCAAACTTGGGATCGTCAGCCAAATGGACTTAGCTCAGGCCATTCGGGCGCGGACCGGGAAGGCGTTAGGAATTATTTTATGGATCATGACTGAGCTGGCGATCATGGCTACTGATATTGCCGAAGTCATTGGTGCGGCAATTGCCCTGAATTTACTCTTCCACATTTCCTTGATCGCGGCCGTGTTCATCACGGTTTTAGACGTCTTGTTGCTCTTATTGTTAACCAAGATTGGGTTCCGCAAGATCGAAGCCTTGGTCGCCTGCTTAATTCTGGTGATTCTCTTTGTTTTTGCTTACCAAGTCGTCTTATCCAAACCGGACTGGGGCGCGGCAATGGCCGGGCTTTTGCCATCCAGTGACGCCGTCGCCAAAGGGCCCGTGGTTGGTGGCATCTCTCCTCTGACGGGTTCCTTGGGGATCATCGGGGCAACCGTCATGCCGCACAACCTCTACTTGCACTCTGCCATTTCACAGACCCGGAAGCTGGACCACACTAAGGTCGAAGACATTCGCCAAACGGTCCGCTTTACGGCTTGGGACTCCAACATCCAATTATCCTTAGCCTTTGTGGTCAACGCCTTGCTCTTGATCATGGGGGTCGCCGTCTTTAAGTCTGGTGCCGTAACGGATAGTTCTTTCTTCGGTTTGTACGATGCGTTAAACAACACTTCGATGTTAAGCAATGGCGTCTTGATTGCCGTGGCCAAATCTGGGGTCTTATCAACGCTCTTTGCCGTCGCTTTGTTGGCTTCTGGGCAAAATTCCACGATTACCGGGACTTTGACGGGACAAGTGATCATGGAAGGTTTCATCCACATGCGGATGCCCCTGTGGGCACGGCGGCTGATTACCCGGTTGTTGTCAGTTGTACCCGTCCTCTTATGTGTTGCCATGACGGCCGGTGAAACCGAATTGCAACAACACCATGCCATTAACATGTTAATGGAAAATTCCCAGGTCTTCTTGGCCTTTGCCTTGCCATTCTCGATGTTGCCACTGTTAATGATGACCAACAGTGAAGTTGAAATGGGGGAATTTAAGAACGCTGCCTGGACCAAGCTTTTAGGGTGGATTTCCGTGTTGGGGCTGACCTTCTTAAATCTCTACAACCTGCCCAGCACGTTTGAAGGCTTTGGTTTATGGAGCAAAGGGGTTGCCGACCTCTTGGCCTGGCTGACGATTGTCGTGATTGTCGCCCTCTTGATTTGGACGATTGTCGAACTTTACCGCGGCAACAAACGCTTTGCCGCTGAACACCAAGCCCACCCGTGGGAAACCGTGGCAACGGCGGAATAATTTCCCAGGAAATAATACTATGACAACGATCGGGGGAAGCTCGATCGTTTTTTTGTTGGGCGTAGTCCCCGGAGAAATTATCCTTTCCCGACGCAAGATGATATAATGGTCCTAAAACTGACTGAAATTACGAAGAGGTGATTGCTTTGAACAATGAAGAGCGCAAAAAGCAGCTCAGTCGGGTCGAACTCTACGACACGCCCGAGCACAAGCGCGAACAAGCACGGCGCTTAAAAGATAAGCCGCTGAAAATTAAGCTCAAAGGGGTCTTAGATCAAGAAGCAAAGTCTGCTCCCACCCCGGGCAGCCGCGCCGCCGTCCGGCAAGAACAAACCGCCACCCCCACCCGGGTGGAAAAGACCGCTAGCTATGATGCTCCGCGGCCGACGACGGCTCAACCGAGCCAACCCACCCCACCGGTCTATACCGCCCCAACGGCCAGCCAGCCACAGCGCCACCATGCTTCCCGGCCGGCTGGCGGCCACAAGAAACACCGGATTTATAAAACCATTTTAGGGGTCGCGATCGCTGCTTTAGTAGTCTTTTTTGTGGTCTTTTTGATCAAACAACAAAACCCGGTCAATACGACTTCCGACGAGACGGTCTCCTCGAGTGAGACTTCTAGTCACAAGTCCTCTAGCAGCCACAAGAAGCGGTCTCACTCCACTTCGTCGACTGCCACGGACGTCCAGGACAGCTACCAGACGGCTCCGACTACGACTTCGCAGGCCACCAGCACCACGACGGATGACCAAACGACTACCAACAGCAACGATAACCAGTCGACTTACCAATCCAAGCCTAGTCAGCCCCAAGACACTACTAGTAATGGTAACGGCAATGGCACGGGCAATGGTAATACTGGGACAACCACTGGTAGCGCCCAAAGTGAAGCAACCCCAAGTGGGGGAACCGGGGCACCGGCAGAACAATAATTAAGTCACTCCCCTTGACACCACCCACCAAAATGCTATAATCAGCACTAATTGGAAGGACATGTCACCAGTGGTCAGTTATCCAGGGAGCGGTTCCTAGGCTGGAAGAATCGTTAGCCCCACTGGTGGTACCACCTTCTATTTTGACACCGAAATAAGGTGTTCCGGGTCGTGTCCGTTACCACACCTTCAAAGAGAATCATGCTTTGATTCTGAATTTGGGTGGAACCACGCTGAGTTATGTTAACCAACGTCCCTTTGACCAAGCCTTGGTCAAGGGGGCGTTTTATTTATTTTTTTCTTACAAAGGAGCGATTTGATGGCACAAGTAGCAGTAATGGCCCCAGATGGCCAAGTCGAAAAGATTGAACGCGATGGGAATCCCGCCGCACTGGCTGCCCTGCGGCAAATGGCCGCTTTGATGTTAAAGGCGGCTTTACAACACGAATTTGACGGCATTCGCTTAGGCGCGGCCGTTGCTGAAGACGATCAATTCTACGTTGATTCAGACAAGGACGACCAACAAGTCTCCGCCGACCAACTGGACGACCTGGCCGCCGCCATGAAGCAAATTGCCAAGGACGGCTTAAAGGTGGAATTTGCTGAAGTTGACCTGGATGCGGCCTTAGCTGAAGCCGGGGATGATCAATTCACCAACGAACTGTTAAAGGAACACGCCCACGACGGCAAGGTGGCCCTCTACCGCTTGGGGGATGCGGCGATTGTCGCTGAAGCACCGATCCTGGTCTATGCCAACGTCGTTAAGCACTACCAACTCCTGTCCGTGGCCGGGGCTTACTGGAAGGGGATGTCTTCCAACCCGATGCTGCAACGGATTTACGGGACGGTCTTCTTCAATGGCGATGACCTGGCCGCGGACTTAAAGGCCCGCCAAGAAGCCAAGGAACGCGACCACCGGGTGATCGGGAACCAACTCGACCTCTTCTTTGTCGATCCAAAGGTCGGCGCCGGTTTGCCTTACTGGATGCCAAAGGGGTCGACGATCCGGCGGACGATTGAACGCTACATCATCGACCGGGAAGTTTCTGACGATTACGAGCACGTTTACACCCCGGTCTTAATGAACCTGGATGCCTACAAGACGTCGGGCCACTGGCAACACTACCGTGATGACATGTTCCCACCAATGGACATGGGGGACGGCGAAATGCTGGAACTGCGGCCAATGAACTGCCCATCCCACATTCAAGTCTACAAGCACCACATTCGTTCCTACCGGGATCTGCCATTGCGGATTGCCGAACTGGGGATGATGCACCGTTACGAAAAATCAGGGGCCCTGTCTGGTTTGCAACGGGTCCGGGAAATGACCCTGAACGATGGTCACACCTTCGTTGCTTTAAACCAAATTCAAAAGGAATTTGCCAAGATCTTAAAGTTGATCATGAGCGTCTACGAAGACTTTGACATCACGGATTACACCTTCCGGCTGTCCTACCGGGACCCTAAGAACACCGACAAGTACTACGCAAACGATGAAATGTGGGAACAAGCCCAATCCATGTTAAAGGGTGCCATGGACGACCTCGGCTTAGACTACTACGAAGCCGAAGGGGAAGCCGCCTTCTACGGACCAAAACTGGACATCCAAACCAAGACGGCCCTGGGCAACGAAGAAACGATGTCGACGATCCAACTCGACTTCATGTTGCCAGAACGCTTTGATCTGCACTACGTTGGCGAAGACGGGAAGCAACACCGGCCCGTAATGATCCACCGGGGGGTTGTCGGCACGATGGAACGTTTCATCGCCTACCTGACGGAAATCTACAAGGGGGCCTTCCCAACTTGGTTAGCGCCACAACAAGTAACGATCATTCCGGTTTCTGATGACAAGCACGGGGCTTACGCCGACCAATTGGCCGCTCAATTAAAGGCCGCTAACGTGCGGGTCAAAGTTGACCACCGCAACGAAAAGATGGGCTACAAGATCCGGGAAGCTCAAACCCAAAAAGTCCCATACACGCTGGTCGTAGGGGAAGATGAACAAGCCAACGGTTCGGTTTCCGTCCGTAAATACGGTGAAAAAGACCAAACCAGCCTGAGCAAGCAAGAATTCTTAAACGAAATCTTAGCCGACATTGCCAGCTACTCCCGGAAAAACTAATTCGGTGGGTAACGGTGAGTGAGGCTGAGACGAAACTATCTTTGCGGCTAAAGCTTAGCAAGTAACAACAAAAA
>MHCFD02800__coassemble_2621_pt1 | contig 5378 bp, 7 predicted proteins | sample MHCFD02800__metabat2_high_PE_001 | metagenome-assembled genome bin MHCFD02800
ATCATGGCGGCATATCAGACAATCATTAATGATTTAGCGGGGTGGCAAGCATGAGATACTTTGTCAATGAATATATTTTTGAGCGCAATTCCAGCGTGGAACACACGGAGTTTAAACGGTTAGCCCTCTTTAAGCGGCACGGGGAACCCGCTAAGCTGGCTTTGACGGGTCACGCGCTGAACCTTGCGCAAACCTTAGCGAAATTGGGCTTGACCTATGAACAAGTGGTGACCTTGCATGATTTCTTTGGGGATGCGCAAAACGTGGCGGCCAAAGAGCTCCATGTGGACGATCTCCACTTGCCGGCCGCTTATTTAGTCGGCAGTGGTAATAATTTCCGCGTCGCTAAGGTCGGGAGCCAAGTGATCTGTGAAATTCACTTCTTCGGGGGCACCTTTGGCCAGGTCGAACACGTTGATTGGTACGATCAAACTGGCCAGCTGACGATGATCCAGCGCTACGATCTGCGGGGCTTTAAGGCGTTGGAAGAATTTTACGGCACCAAGAATGGGGAAAAGTACTACGTTCGCTACTACCGGCCGGATGGGACGGTGTATTTGGAATCCTACTTTGTTGAATCGACGGCGGGGACGGCCCTGAACTCGCGCCTGGTCTTACGGGATTACCAGGGGCAGGATTATTACTTTGAACATGCCGATGAACTGACGGCCTTTTTCTTTGATGAATTAAACCGGCAGGCCGGCGGGCAGGCGACCTTTATTGCCGACCGGCCCGGGACGGTTGTCCACCCGCTCTTGCTGATGAAGGCCAAGCGGGCCCAACGCTTTTTGTGGTTGGCCACCAACCACGTGGCGAGTGGGCAGGACCCACTTACCGCTCCGTTCCTAGGGATTTATGCGGAAGCCCTGGCCAAGCAAAACCTCAAGGCGTGGACCGGGATTTTGGTGCCCACGGCGGCTCAAACCGCGGCCTTGCGCCAGCGCCTTGGTAAGAAAGCTAAGCTCTACACCTTGCCATCCACCAGTGACCCGGTTGCGCCGGCCATTCCCTTTGACCAACGGCAAAGCGGGTTGGTAATTGCCGTGGGCCGGACCGGCGAAGATAAGGGGACGTCGGCCTTGATTTCGGCCTTTGCGACCGTCCACCAGGCCTTGCCGGCGGCGCGGTTAAAGATTTATGGCTACGGCGGCGACCACGAAGCCTACCAAGCCCAAATTGAAGCCGCGGGTCTGCAAGGGGTGGTCGAATTAGCCGACTACGTGCAGGATCCGGCGCCCGCCTACGATCAGGCCCAGCTCCTGGTTGATGCCAGCGACAGTGACAACCGGCCCCTAGCGATGGGCGAAGCACTAGCGCACGGGTTGCCAGTCTTGAGTTACGATTACCCGTATGGCCCCCGGGAATTAGTCGCAGCGGGGGTTAACGGCGAACTGGTACCCAATGGGGATTTAGCGGCCCTGACCAGCCGGTTGATTGCCTTGCTGCAAGCACCAGACCGCTTGGCGACGTTGAGTCAAGGGGCCTATGCGCGGGCAGCGGATCCAAAGGCCGAAGCGACCCTGTGGGCAAATTGGCAGGCGGCCCTGGGGATTGACTAACGTTCGGAATTTCTAAAGATTTATTAAGTCGTTTGTGAAAAGACGTCAAAGGCGTGGGGACTTGCTACAATGGTGATAAACTATGAAGCGAGGTGCACGATGGTTAATCTTTATTTTCACACGAATGATCCGTCGAAGCGCAAGGCGGTCAATTGGCTGACGGCGCATGGCATTGAGGTCAAGCAGCGCAATTTGGAAAAGCAACCGTTAACCAAGCAAGAAGTGCGCCAGCTGCTGGCGCTGTCGATTAACGGGACGGATGATTTAATCTCTTTACGGTCGCGGGATACCAAGGCCCTGGAACTGGATAAAAAAGTCGTCACAATTGATGAATTGACGGCGGCGATCCAGGTCGCGCCACGGATTTTGAAGAACCCAGTGATTTTTGACCGGACCAAATTAGTGACCGGCTTTGACAAAGAAAAAATGGGGATCTTTATCCCGCAACCCCAACGGCGCTTAGAGCTGTCGCGCTTATTAGCCAAATTTGCGCCCAATCCCCAGCCGAAGGGACAGGTAAAGTTTGGCTAGTGGGGACCAAAAGCCAGGTCCCTATCAAAGAAGTTGGGAAAAAAGTCTTAAAAATTCAAAAGCGCTAGCAACCACGTTACTGAAAACGTTGATTGCTAGCGCTTTTTGTTGTTACTTGCTAAGCTTTAGCCGAAAAGATAGTTTCTGCTCAGCCGCTTTAATTCGATTTAGTTTGATGGTGCGGGATTTGCCAGAAGGGGTACGCAATGGTATCGAGGGTCAAATCGACAAAGCGATTGCCCATTTCTTCCCCATCCATTTGGCCAAATTCCAAAGACGTCGTGGAATACCGCAGTTGGCGGCCCGGATAGCGGGTCGCAAAGCGGGATTGGGCCAGTTTGCCCCGGGCAAAGCACCACAGTTGGATGAAGGTGATCAGCCAATTTTGCCGTTCGGCGACCAATAATTCCAAGCCAGGCTTGGTCAGACTGGCTTCAGGCGCAATTTGAAAGCCCCCACCGATGAAGGGATGATTGGAGGCGATCACGATGTAAGCCTTGCGGAAAAAGTCGCGGTGTTTCCCGTTTTCCACCATTAATTCAAAGGGCGCTTGGTCGTACAAGGCGCCCAAAGCATTGGCCACGTAGGAAAGGTGACCTAGGTGGAATTTATTCATCTTCTTTTTGCGCTTCGAGCTATTGGTCCGACTGACGATTGCAGCGTCAAAACCGATCCCGACGTTATTTAAGAAGTAGCCCTCTTCGCTTTTAATTCCTTCAACGTAGTGGCCCACACAAATCATGTGCGGACTGGTGGCCGCCAGGATTTGGTCCAGGGCCGCCACGGGGTCCATGGCAATCCCAAAGCCCCGGGCAAAGTCGTTTCCAGTGCCACACGCGATGTAGGCCAACGGGAGGGGGTGGGCGTGGTTGGCGGGACTTTGCATCAAGCCATTGATCACTTCATGCAAGGTCCCATCGCCACCGACAACCAGCACGATTTCCTCAGTCTGACCGGCAAGTCGCTCGGCCAATTTGCGGCTAAGGTAGATGGCATGGCCGGGCTCTTTGCTGATGTAGGGGGTGTAGGCAACGCCCCGTTGGTTCAGGGCGGTTTGCACTTTTCCCCAGGCACTGGCAGCATTGCCGCTGCCGGCCACTTCATTGATAATTACTGAAAAATGCATACCACAATTTTCCTCCGTTTCCAGGCAAAAAGGGACTGGGGTCTTTGCCCCAGCCCCACTTTTCTGGATCCGTTTAGAACGTCGTGAGCTTGAAGGCCGGACTTTGCTTTTCGTATTCCAGCGCCTTGTCGTTCAGCAGTTCAATGTATTCAATGTTGTATTCCGTGTTGGCTTCCACCAGTTGGCGAGCTGCCGCTTCGGATTCGGCTTCAACGTAGATTGATTGCGTGTTTTCCCGCCGGGGAGTCATCGTCTTGTCAGGTTGGAAGTAGATCTTAAAAGTCATTCTTAACGCTCCTCTTCTCGTGGCCAAGATATTTAGGGCCGCGCTAATTTTAATTTTGTCAAATACTAATCTATTCTAGCACACTTCACCGCCGAAGTCGTCCCCAATCCGTCCAAAGCGTGGTATCATAAAGAAAAAGCAAGAAATGGGGTGGCGGGGATGCAATTAATTTTGACCGTGCTGATTGCCTTTTTAGTGGTGGCGGGTTTGTATCAGGTGATTCACCGGCTGTTAGTCAAGCGTGCCACGTTGATGGTGCAACGACAAGCGGCCGCAAGCACCGATGCGGTGGTCCTGCCGATTTTGCGAAATTTAGTCGGCCAACACGCCCCGACAACGTCGCAATTAGTGGCCGACGTGTGGGGCAAAGGGGTCTTAGTTTTTGAATACATTGTAGATTTAACGCAACTGACACCGGCGCAGCAAGCGAGCTTAACCCAAGCTACCGTGACTGCGCACATACAAGCGCATGATCAAATGTATCAAGTGACTGACTGGTGGACCTACGAAAAAAACCTCCATATTGAAGTTGCCCAGTTGTCCAATGAAGCAACCCGGGAATACGTCCATGATTTGAAAAAGTTAGAACAATAAGGTCGGCCGAGCTGAAATGCTCGGCTTTTTCTGTGCCCTTCAGTAAAATAAGGTTACGAATGGGGGAAGAGCGATGGAAATAACCAGGAACGATTTTAAACAACTGTACCAAACGTTGCGGGCGGAATTTGGGCCCCAAGGCTGGTGGCCGGCTGATAATGACGTCGAGATGTTGTGTGGGATGATTCTGGTCCAAAATACCAATTGGCAAAACGTGGATCAATCCCTAGCGAACTTGCGCCAAGCGACGAATTTTGATTTAGCAACGATTTTAGGGCTGCCGGAAGCCGAATTGCAGGCCTTGATCCGGCCAAGTGGTTTTTACCGCAATAAGGCTCGCGCAATTCGGAATGTTTTGACGATGTATCGTGACGAGTATCCCGCGCTGCGGACCTGGGCGACGCCGGCCTTGCGCAAGCACCTGTTGGCGATTAAAGGGGTCGGCTTTGAGACGGCGGATGTGATGCTGGTCTATTTGTTTGACCGGGCAGTGATGGTAGCTGATAATTACGCGCGGCGGGTAGTCGCTGCCCGCTGGGGGCTGACTATGACTTACCAGTCCTTATGGGCGGCCACCATGGCGGATTTTCCGTTGACGGCCGCTGAAGCCAAGGAATTCCACGCCCTGTTGGATGAAGCGGGGAAACGGCTGTCCCGGCGGTGAAAATTAGTAAAAGAAAAAAAGTAATAAATCGCCTTTTTTCGCGTATATATAAGTGAGGGGGAATTTCCACTCAAATGTGAAAAAGGGGGGATTATGATGGGGAAGCCACGTCGTAAACGTCGCTATACGGCTGCGGAAAAGGCGGCCGCTCTACAAAAATTTGAGCAAGCCACGCTCAGTAATGATTACTTATTTTTTCGAGTGATGCAGCAGAAGGCCGCTTTGTTGCCAACTTTGCAGCGAGTCTTGCCAGAACTAGGGATTGTCAAAATTTGCCAGGTCGTTGTCCAGCGGCACTTAAAAGCAACTTGGCAAAGTAAGGAATTGAAGTTGGATATTTTTGCTGAGGATCAAGCGGGCAACCAATTCAACGTTGAGATGCAAGTAGCTAATGAGCATAATTTAATTCAGCGCTCCTTGGCCTATTTTGCTGGGATGGTCAATAATCAATTGGATCAGGGGGTTAAATACCGAGATTTAAAGCCGATTTATGTGATTTTCTTTACGCGCTTTGATCCACGATCCACTGGGCTATCAACACCAGTTCGAACGATGCCGGATTATGGCGGGAGAGCATCAGCCGGACCGTCTTTTAAATTTTATTTATCTTGACGTTAC
>MHCFD02800__coassemble_3336_pt1 | contig 3924 bp, 3 predicted proteins | sample MHCFD02800__metabat2_high_PE_001 | metagenome-assembled genome bin MHCFD02800
GTTTTCCCTAAGTATAGAAGGTCTCGATTGTGGTTTAAATCCGGTCAGTTATGCTGTGCTTACCGTGCTTACAGCCATTGCTAGTGCACTAAAGCAAGTGACCCGAACGTAGGTTCAGACCACCCGCTTGCCGCATTCTATTCACTTGCCTGCTCCTTCAACCACTGGATCAACCGCGCGTAGCTTTCCTTTAAACCGACCGTAGGCTGCCAGCCGAGGCGTTGGAGCTTTTGGCTGCTCAGCCAGAGCTTGACGTCCGGGGCATAACCCATGTTTTCCTTTGGAATATCGATGACCACCTTTGCATCCGGGGCACCAAATTCCTGCTGTACCATTTCAGCCATTGCCTTAATCGTCAGATGGCTGGCTTCATTGGCAACATTGTAGGCCTGCTTGGCCTCCCCTTTTTGCAACAAGAGTAAGATCGCCTTAACTGCATCCATGGCATAGACGTAATTGCCTTCCGACTGGCCGGTGGTATGCAAAACAATATCCTCTCCTTGCATTGCGCTGCGGGCAAACTGGGCGAAGACCCGATTCTCGCTTGGCAAGACACCAGCACCAAAAACCTGAGCCAAGCGCGCCGTCACGACCCGCAAACCGTACTGCTCAGCATAGGAATTGCACAACAATTCACTCATGCGTTTACCTTCCGGATACGAGGAGCGGACGTTGGTCAGATCCACGTAACCGAGATCCTCCTCAGTCGTTTGACCCGTCGCCTTGGGCTGACCGTAGACCTCCATCGAAGACAAGTAGACCATCGCTTCCGCCTGATTAGCCAAAGCGGCCTTCAAGACTTCATCAGTCCCCCACAGGGCCGTCCGGATCGTCCCGACCGGATCAGCAATCATCTGCTTAGAACCGGTGACGGCCGCCGCGTGCACGATATAATCAATCTTGCCTGGCAGGAACAATTCCCCATGCCCCAGTTCGGCAACGACGAATTTCAACGGAGCATTCGAGAAATCGGCGTAAAGCTTTTCGGCCTTAGCCTTATTCCGGACCAAAGCCAATAATTTTAGGTCCAAGTTGCGTTGCTCGTTAGCATACGCCAAGAAACGCAAGACCAGTGAGCCAACCAAGCCGGTAGCCCCGGTCACGAAGAAGGTCTTGCCATGGAAAGGTGTTAAATCCAATTTCGAAGCTAATAATTCATCAAAATCTTGTGTTAAGACTGATTTGGTCATCCTAATTCCCCGTTCCGTATCCTCTATTGATGAAAAGCAATTATGTCATGGTTAATGATAGTGTTTTTACTAAGTGGTCTTTTCCTGCTTTCCAATTAACTTATAGTTCCTTACTCAATTCAATCAAGTATTCCCGCAACTGGTCTTTCGTTTGTGGGTGATTCAGGCCATACTCAATGTTCGTGGCCAGCCAGCCAAACTTGTTCCCGGTGTCGTAGCGGTCCCCCTTGTATTCGTGGGCAAAGACCCGTTGCGTCTTGTTCAAAGTGTTGATCGCATCGGTTAATTGGATTTCATTCCCCTTGCCCGGCTTGGTGTTTTCCAAGACGTCAAAGATTTCCGGCGTGAAGACGTACCGGCCGATGATCGCCAGATCGGATGGGGCGTCCTTCGGGTCCGGCTTTTCCACGAAGTTGGTAACGTTGTAAAGCCCCGGCTTAACTTCAGCACTTGGGTTGATCACCCCGTACTTAGCGGTGTCTTCGTGTGGGACCCGCATTACGGCCAAAGTAGAAGCCCCGGTTTCTTGGTAGCTGGTAATCAGTTCCTTGGTCAGCGGGTTGCCATTGCCGTTGATGTTGTTCAAGTCGTCACCGAGCATCACCACGAATGGTTCGTCGCCAATGAAGGCCCGCGCCGTCAAAACGGCGTCCCCCAAGCCCCGTGGGTGGGATTGACGAATGAAGTAGATGTTGATGTCGGTCGTTTCTTCCACCAACTTCAGCATTTCGTCCTTGTGCTTGGAACGCAGGTTGTCTTCCAATTCTGGATTGGAGTCGAAGTGGTCTTCGATTGAGCGCTTGTTCTTGCCGTCGACCACGACGATATCTTCAATCCCGGATTGGCGGGCTTCCTCGACGATAAATTGGATCGTTGGCTTATCAACGATCGGCAGCATTTCCTTGGCTAAGGCCTTGGTGGCTGGTAAAAAGCGAGTCCCCAAACCCGCGGCTGGAATAATTGCTTTCCGTACTTGTTTCATGATTTAAATTCCCTTTATGATACTACTTAACTTTTTTAAAATAACTGCTAAGCAATAAGCTACAATTACCATAACTGCATAATGCCAACCAACAGACATTGAGAAATTATATGCATTGAACACTTCACGTAAACTAACATGTACAATATATAATTCCAATGACATTGTCCCAGTCCATTGGATAAATTCATTAAGTTTTGTTGTCTTAGCAAGAGAATACTTGCAGACACAAACACCTATAAACATAATTGGGAAAGTCCAGAGAGTTGCCATAATACGTCCTCGTATGGGCATTACAGAACTTTTAATAAAAATTACCTTGATTGCCAAAATTAGTATCAATATCAGTAACTCAAATCTTGATAAGTTTCTATTTTCCATTACTTTATAGGCAAAAAACAATCCTAAAATAAAAATTGGAATTCTAAAAAGTAAGATTTCGATATTATAAAAAACAGATCTATTTAATAGAAAAATAGTAATAGTTGCTCCTAACCATATACCAAATAGAACCAGTAGTCTCAAAATTCTGTGATTCTTCAAAGGTAACAAAAATCTGTATAGGTATGGAAACATTAAGTACATCAATAAGATAAGTAAAATAAACCAATACGTTGTATCATGAATTCTAAAAAAATTGACAAAAAATTCGCCACGAACAAAACCAAGAATCCCTGTATCCCTATATACAAAATTTAGCCAAAAATAATACATAACTGATACAATTAAAAATGTTGGCAATATTCTCTTAAATCTTCGAATATAGAATCTCTTAACGCTATCATTACGAATCAATGAAAAATAAAGCCCCATTCCAGATAAGAAGAGAAAGATTTCAACCCCAACATCACCTAGCATATAATCATACAGTTTTCCAATCAACGTGATTAGATTATTATTATGTCCTCGACTAAAATAGTTCTCAAAATAATGAAAAATAATAATTTCAATAATAGATAAGCCGAATAATTCATTACGATATTTGCTCAAGTCTCCCCAGCTACACTTAATCTTCATTCTTAACTCCTAAAACAATTTTATCAATTATTTCTTTATCTATTGAAGCATCAAATTTTCTTGCAAAAAAAGCATCACTCATGATCATTCTCTGATAATCAAACATTGTTAAGACTTTTGGATGCGCCAATCCAGCTGACCAATCGATGAATCTTCTAGGTCTAATCATTCTGTCTGAAAATGCTTTTACATTACCTAAAATGGTCTGCATAAATAACTCGTCAGTATTTCTACCCTTTTCAAAAATATCATCAATTTGTTTTTTATTATTCAATACATACTCAACAGCATCATTAGGTAAACTAAACCAATTTGATCCAAAAAACAATTCGATATTTTTTCTTTCAACTTCATCCTGCCTCATCAAATAAAATCTAAAATTTGTTTGAAGGCTATCAACCATCCTAGCAAAAACACTCTGTAATTTATACTTGGAACCGAAGAATCCTACCAAAACGTGTGGAATTGCAACACGTTGATACAATTTAGTGTCTATTTTTTTTGACAATTTTCGACAATCTAAAAAAATCGCCCCTTGTGAATTATTACAAATTTTTGCAATGTATGAAACAGGTTTTATTAGCATGTCACTCCCACTAATTAAATGGAAGTATTCATACTTTTTGTTAGAGAATGCCGATTGCAATAGATTGATTTCAGCCAAGACCTGGGAATACCCTCCCCATTCAACATCAATTCTGTTTTTTATGAAAAAAATATTTGAATAATGAAGAT
>MHCFD02800__coassemble_3516_pt1 | contig 3711 bp, 3 predicted proteins | sample MHCFD02800__metabat2_high_PE_001 | metagenome-assembled genome bin MHCFD02800
TTAATTTTTGTGGGGGAATTCCAATGAAGAAGACGAACCTGAAAAACGCTGCTTTATTAACGGCTTCGGTAGCCGGGATCGCCGGTGTGACGGGGTTGGTGGCTGATCAACCAGTCGTGCACGCTGATGAAGCTCCGGTATTTACTAAAAACCAATCGAACGATAAGCAATTATCAGTATCAGATGCTCAACAAGCAGTGACACAAGCGCAACAAACGGTCGTGCAAGCTCAAACGGCCCAGAGTCAAGCTAGCGCCAAGTACAGTGCGGCCAATGCGGCGGTAACCGCGGCCCAAACCAAGGTCAAGGAAACTTCGACGGCAGCGCAAACCGCCAAAGCGACAGTAGACAACGGCAGTGCAGCTTTGTCGTCGGCCCAAGCGGCGGTTAGTGCGGCCCAAAGCAAGGTTCAATCGACCAGTGCGGCCCTGCAAAGCGCTAAGGCCAAGACGCAAACGGCCAGCCAAGCTACGAGCGCGGCCCAATCGGCGTATGATCAAGCTAGTGCGGCGGTAACCGCGGCGCAACAAGCTTACGATCAAAAAGTCCAAACTAGCAGTGCCAACGCGGCTTCCCAAGCGGCCGCGGAATCGGCTTACCAACAAGCCAGTGCCACGGCTTCCACGGCTAATGACGCTTTGAAGTCGGCCCAAAATGCCTATGCAGCCGCTAAGGACCAATTAGAAAAGCACCAAGCGGCTGCCGCGGCAACGGAAGACGTGACAAATGACTTTTATAAGAGTAAGGGTGGCAAAGAAGATAAAAGCGACGAGTCATTGATGAAGCCTTTCTTTAGTTCAAAAGCGACGATTAGCGTGGATACTAAGGGGCAAGTGACTATTACTCTTCACTCCATTGCTAATGCCCAAATGATTAAAGCACTAAGTTTAGCAGGTGGCGCACCATTTGTTAAAACTAATGTTAGTGCTGACGGTGCACAAGCCGATTGGTCAGTAACCACTTCAAACTTGGTCAACGATTATGAACTTGCTATGACGGTTGATACAGGAATTCCGGGAATGCCGATCATGCATCATACAGCCTTTTTGAACGTAGCGTCTAGCGCTAAGCTGACCGCTGCGGTGGTCGCTGGCAAGCGTTTGGCGGCCGAACAAGCCAAGGTCGAACAACTGAACCGCGACGTTCAAACCGCCCAAAAGAAGGCAAACGAAGCTAACACTAAATTACAAGAAGCTGCTAAGGCGGCGGGTCACGCCCCTGCTCCCGTCTTCATGAACCTGATGATGAAGGCGGCGGTTGATACGGTCGGGATGGCCAAGGCCAACTTACAAGCGGCGCAAAATGACTTTAACGATGCCAAGAATGCGCTGGCGACGGCGAAGGAAAATCAAACCACGGCCAGCCAGAATGAAGCGGCCGCCCAAAAGGCCTTTGATGACGCTCAAGCCGCATTGAAGCAAGCCCAAGCCAACCTGGCGACGGTTAAGCAAACGGTTGAAAATGGTCCGGCGGCGGTTGCCGCGGCCCAAAAAGCCGTTACTGATGCCCAAGCCGCTTTGGAAGCCGCGCAAGCTAATTTGGCTGATGCCCAAGCTGAATTAACCGCGGCAAACGCCCGCTTAGCTGCGGCCCAAGCGGCCCTGCAAAAGGCACTCGGTCAACTGGCAATTGCCAAGGCGGCCGCGGGAGTTGTTGATGATGGCGCAACGAGCGAACCAACCCCTACTGCTAAGCCAACGCCAGCTCCCCAAGGGACCCCAACCCTGACTACGGCCAAGGTCCAATTAACGACCGCCCAACCAGCGGCGGCGCAAAAGGCCAGCCTGCCGCAAACCGGGAACGCGTCTGCTTCGGCGCTGACCGTCCTTGGGATGGCCCTCATGAGCTTGGTCTTGGTACCATTTAAGAAATTCGCGAAGTAAGTGTAAGTTCCACTGGCTGCCCCGGCGTCCAGTGGGCTTTTTTTTGAATCAAAAATGAAAAAGTTGTCAAAGCTAAGATTTCCCGGGAAATAAGTTGACGCTTTCAGGCCCGCGGTGGTTAACTAGAAGTAAGTTGTTAGTAACGAAAAGTAAGTGGGAAAGGCAGATGATTGATACGCACACAACGGAAGTAATTGCCAACCACCGGTCGATCCGGGCCTTTAAGGCGCAAACCTTGGCCAAGGAACAATTGACGACCTTGTACAAGATGGCCAGCCAGACTTCGACCAGTATGTTCATGCAACAATTTTCGATTTTGCACGTCACTGATCCCGCCAAGCGCGCGGCGGTCCGCGCCGTTTCCGGTCAACGCTACGTTGGGGCTAACGGGGACTTGTTTATTTTTATCGTGGACTTGTACCGCAACCAGCAGATTCGCCAGCAACTTGGCTATGATGATGGGCGCCTGCATACGACTGACATCTTCTTTCAAGCGCTGGAGGACACGGTTTTAGCGGTGCAAAACTTTGTCACGGCCGCCGAAAGCCTGGGCTTGGGCGCGGTAATTCTGGGCTCGATCAACGATGATCCCGAAGCCCTTTTGGCGGCCTTAGACCTGCCGAAAATGACCTTGCCCCTATTGGGGGTCCAAGTCGGGGTTCCGGAGCAAGCGCCGCAGTTAAAGCCCCGCCTGCCCCTGGAACAAGTGGCCTTTGAAAATGACTACCCGCAGGACTTTGAGGTGGCCAGCCTCAAAGACTACGATCAGGTGGTGCAGACCTACTACGACTTGCGCGATACCAGTCGGCGGATCGATTCGTTTACTAAGCAGATCACGGGTGCCAAGCTGAACACCAAGCGGATTGACCGGGATAAATTGGCCCAAGTAATCCAGCGGCAAGGCTTGGCCCAGGATTGGCAACCAAAGAAAGGATGAACAACATGACGCTTACCAGTGTTAATTCACCGATCAAATTGAACAACGGGGTGGAAATCCCCTGCGTTGGTTACGGGACGTTCCGGACCGACCCGGCGGTGACGGCCCAAGCCGTGCAGGACGCGATTGCGGCCGGCTACCGGCACATTGATACCGCTAAGGTCTACGAAAACGAAGTCGGGGTCGGCCAAGGGATCAAGGCCGCTGGCGTTCCCCGCGAAGAATTGTTTGTGACCAGCAAGCTTTGGAACACCGACCGGGGATATGAAGCCACCAAGGCGGCCTTTCAAGCCAGTTTGGACCGCTTAGGGTTGGATTATTTGGATTTGTACCTGATCCACTGGCCGGCCAATGAAAAGCAATTTGGCGCGGACGCGGCCAAAATTAACGCGGAAACCTGGCGGGCAATGGAAGAATTATACGAAGCCGGCAAAATTCGGGCGATCGGGCTGAGCAACTTTATGCCGCACCACGTGGCCGAACTGTTAAAGACGGCCAAGATCAAGCCAATGGTGGACCAAATTGAGGTCCACCCTGGTTGGACCCACGCCGAAGAAATTAAGAAGCTGCAGGCCATGGACATCGTGGTGGAGGCCTGGGGACCATTAGGTGGCCAAGGGGCAACGGTCTTGGTCGACCCAACGATGCAAAAGATCGCGGCGGCGCACGGCAAGACACCAGCCCAAGTCAGCTTGCGGTGGATCCTCCAACAAGGGGGCGTACCGTTACCAAAGTCGGTGCATGCTGACCGGATTAAACAAAACAGGGACCTCTTCGACTTTGAATTATCAAATGAGGAAATGCAGGAAATTTCGGCGCTACCGAACTTGGGTGGTCAATGCAAGGATCCGGATGACGTCGATTTCTAGCGATTAAGTTAGGCAATCTCTA
>MHCFD02800__coassemble_3541_pt1 | contig 3681 bp, 3 predicted proteins | sample MHCFD02800__metabat2_high_PE_001 | metagenome-assembled genome bin MHCFD02800
TTTGTGAAATAAAGTTAAAAATCGCGCCCTTTCGCGTATATATAATTAGGGAGAAGGCTCCCGAGTAAAAGTGGCACGCCCGGCTCGCTGGCAGGCAGTGGGGATGCTACAATAAGAATAGGAGCGATGAAATGGCGCAAGAATATTTTGACTTCACCAACGACCTGATTTTCCGCTGGGTGATGGAACGGGAGGAAAATTGTCTCGCGATCCTGCGGGCGATTTTACCGGAGCTCAAGATCACGGCGGTCAAGCGGCGGGAAAATGAGCACCCGGTTAATTACCTGGCCTTTGATGATGAGCGCGACGTCCGTTTTGATGCAATCATTGAAGACGACCAGGAACGGTTTTACGACGTGGAAATGCAAGTCGCAAACCAACCAGGCCTCGGTAAGCGGGTCCGCTACTATCAGGCGCAGATTGACCAAGAGACGCTGAAGAAGGGTGAGGATTACGATGACCTGCGGGAAAGCTACATCATCTTCTTTTGCGCCTTTGACCCCTGCGGGCAGGACCGGCGCTTGTACCAGTTCCACTACTACGAGGATAACGATCGGCAGTTGCGCCTGTCGACCAACTCGCACGTGATTCTGATCAATACCTTGGGCACCAAGGGGCAAATCACCCCGGCGTTGGCAGCGGTCCTGGACGTCATGAACCGGCGGCGCGATAACGCCAACCCGTTAGCGGTCAGGTTGGTGAAGGAAATCGATGACTATAATCGGGATAAGAAACGGAGGCGAGCACTGATGAATTTAAAAATGCGACTGAAGGATGAATGGAGACATGGGTTGAGTGAAGGCCGTGCAGAAGGAAGAACAGAGGGTCGCGATGAAATGGCGTTTGGCTTGATTCATGCTTTGCAGGCCCAAGGGATGCCGCAAAAACAAATCGTAGAAGCCCTGGCCTTAGCCCGGAAAATCTCATTAGCAGAAGCTCAACATTACTATGAGCAGATGGCGCAAGCTGACAACGAAAGCGCACACTGAGGAATTTACAACTGCGGCTGAACTTACGATTGGCCAGGATGCGCCTTTACTCAGCCAAAGTAAATAACCGCTACTCTGCTCAGGCCGCTTTAAAGTTAATTACAACCTAAAATTAATCCCCCGGCTGACCTGATCATCAGCCGGGGGATTTCCTTATGCTAATTTCGTCAACACCACGCCAATAAACATGATGATCAAGCCCAACACCTTTTGCCGGGCGACCGGCGCTTTGACGCTACCCAAGAAGCCAAAGTGTTCGATCACTGCACTGGTGGTCAGTTGGCCAAACAAGACCAACACCACAATCTGGCCGGTTCCCAGTAAAGTCACCAACCAGGCCGAACCAAAGACGTACACCGCCCCAAAGAGGCCGCCCAGCCAGATCCACCAGGCCCGCGGCCCTTGCTGCGTTGCCGCCTTGATTGCCGTCAAGGGGACCCGCTTCCCCAAGCACAGCAACCAAAGCAGGGCCGCCCCGGAGGCAAAGGAGTAGGTCGCTGCGGCCAAGGCCGAGTGCTGCACCGTCCCGAGGTGGCCATTAATCGCAATCTGGCTGGCCATTAACATCCCAGCCCCAATCCCGCCAAGCTGCCACCACAAGCGGTGTGGCACCGGCGTCCGGGTCAAATTGGTTGGCCCCATGACCGTCGTGAGCACCCCGACTACAACCAAGACCAAGCCGCCGCCTTTGACCAGGGTCAAGGGGTGGACCGGCGCAAAGAAAGCGCCCAGCTGGTCAATGAGCGCACTGGCGACAATCTGCCCAAAAATTGGCAGCACCGCGGTCTGGACACTGCCCAGCTTCGGAAAGAGCAAAATATTCATCGTCAGCCCGATCGTCCCAAACAGCCCGCCGAGCCATAACCACCACGGTCCCGTCCAGTGAAATCCCACCAGCGCCCCTTGGCTGAACGCGACGATTGCCAAAGCCGCGGTCCCAATCGTAAACGAAATTGCCGAGGCCAGGTACGGTGACCCGACCAAGCCCCGCAACTTGGCGTTAATCGCCGTTTGCGCCCCCAGTAAGGCCCCCATTCCGATCGGCAGTAAAGCCAGCAACCACATGTTGTTTTCCCCCGCTTCAATTAATTTGCTTTTAATTATGCACCCCCGGGAAGCTCCCCGACAAGCAGCAATCCTGAGGAAAAGTAAGCTCAAAGTTGAAAAACCGTTTCCAATTAGGTAAGCTATTGATAAACTAAGTAAGAGAGGTAATCAAAATGGAAAAAGCAGCCATTCGCCAACAGATTTTGCACGATTTAAACCGTCGCTACGCTACTAAGAAATATGATCCCAGCAAGCACCTGGCTCCCGCCGATTGGGAAATGATTCTGACCGCCGGCCGCTTATCACCAAGCTCTTATGGCTATGAACCCTGGAAGTTTGTCCTCTTAGATCAGCAAGCCCGCCAAGACATCCAACCCTTTGCCTGGGGTGCGGTCGCCAGTGCCAAGGGGGCCGATAAATTGATCGCGATTCTGGTCCGCAAGGATGTCACTTATAACAGCCCTTACGTTCAACACTTAGTACGCGACATCAAGCACAAAGAATTTTCCGAAACGGATCCCCGGACGCTGAACTTCAAGAACTTCCAGGAAAACGACCTGCAGTTAAAAACCGACCAGGACCGCTACAACTGGGCCAGTCGCCAAGCCTACCTGGCCTTAGCCAACATGCTGATGGCCGCCGCCCGCTTGGACGTTGACTCCTGCCCGATCGAAGGATTTAACTACGCGCAGATGAACCAGTACCTAGCCGACCGGGGCGTGATGGATCCCGCACACTGGGGCGTGGCTGTGATGGCCAGCTTCGGCTACCGCGATCAGGAAATCACCCCGAAGGTGCGCCAACCCCTGACGGATATTTACGAAGAAATGTAATTTTTTAGCGACCAAGCCCCGCGCGTGGTCGCTTTTAGTTTGTGAAAAAATTTTTCCGCAAACTTGACCAACGGGCCCAAACGGTTGCACTCACTGGCCTTGCGTCCCACCCGTTTTTCTCATCAAAATTTTACCGTTCACAAAAATAATTTTCGGGCTAAAAAACGTATATATAAGTTAGGGGGAGTTTTCCCTACTACTGATTTTCAGGAGGTCATGTTATGACAACCAGTCTGGCCCAATTCCAAGCCACGACCCGCCAACTCTGGCAGGCTTGGCAAGCCAAAACGATCACCAGCGATCTGATCTTTGAGATGGTGATGCAAAATCCGACCCTGTGTACCGAGCTCGTCCAGCGGGCCCTCCCCGAACTGGAGGTGGGCCCGTTGCACTTGGTCAATCCCCAACAAGACGTCCACAGCGCCCTCTTGGCCCGGGCGGTCCGCTACGACATCTACGCCCAAGACGAAGCGGGGCGGACCTTTGTCCTAGAGATGCAGGTCAAAGATGAACGCGATTTAGCCGAGCGGATTCGCTATTACCAGGGCATGATGGACCAGTTGCTGCTGCGCTCTGGCGACAGTTACCGCCAATTAGCCACTTTCCCGACCTACGTCATCTTTTTCTGCCAATTTGATTACTACGGCCGCGGCTGGGCGCGCTACCGTTTTGAAGACCGGGAAATTACCGATCCCTTGATGACCGCGCACAACGGCCAGCACAGCGTGATCTTTAACGCCACGGCCACCGACTACCGTCGCGCCGGCGCCCTGGGCCCCTTCCTTGACCTGATGGCCGGGAACGTGAATAAT
>MHCFD02800__coassemble_3701_pt1 | contig 3513 bp, 4 predicted proteins | sample MHCFD02800__metabat2_high_PE_001 | metagenome-assembled genome bin MHCFD02800
GCGGTGTTAGTGGCGTTAGTGCTGACCGGTTATTTAGCGGCGGTGTTGGGGGATGACCCGGCCCGGGGCAAGGCTGTCTTGCGCAATGTGGCCGCCGGCTTACTGACGATGATGGTGACCTTTGTGATTGGTCAGCTTTTTCATGCTTAGGGGGCAGCAGAAATGACAAATACGAAAGTAAGAACAATCGATAAAACGGCCCAAACGATGGAAGAAAAGTTAAACACCTTGCGGGCGGGAGTGTTAGGCTCAAACGACGGGATCCTGACCGTCGTAGGGGTCTTGGTCTCCGTGGCCGCGGCGACCAGCAATGAATTTACGATCTTCATCGCCGGCTTGTCCGATCTGTTGGCCTGTGCCTTTTCGATGGCGGCGGGCGAGTACGCGTCAGTATCAGCCCAAAAGGAGACCGAAAAAGCGGCCGTAGCTAAGGAAGCGAAGCTGCTAAAGACGGCCTGGGACGAGCAAGTTGCGGCGGTCAAAGCGCACTATGTTGCCAAGGGGGTTCACGAACAAACGGCGGCGGCGATTGCGGCGGACTTAATGCAAAAGAAGCCGTTGGCGACGGTGGTGCGGATCAAGTACGATATTGAACTGGGGCACTACTTAAATCCCTGGGATGCCGCCTACGCTTCCTTGTTTGCGGCCGCTTTGGGCGGCTTGTTGCCGCTGATGGCGATGACTTTTGTTGCGGGCCCCTTAAAGTGGGGGGCGACGATCTTAGCGGTGGCCTTGGCCTCAGCTTTAACCGGGTTGATTTCCGCGAAGTTGGGCGACGGCTTGGTCAAACGAGCGGTGATTCGCAACATTATCATTGGCTTGATTACGATCACGATTCACTATGGGGTCGGCAAACTCTTTTAAAAATTAAATTGCTGGACAGCGCGTCAGCCGGGGGTTCCCGGGGGGCGCGCTTTTTTTACGCGCAAAAAAAGTGGCCGCCGCCCTTGCCAAAATCGTTAGTTAGTTATATAGTTAGTTACACAAGTAATTAACCGATGAACTAATCAGGTTAAGGTGGTGAAAAAATGCAATTTGAATTTGATCAATCCGCACCGCTCTATCAGCAAATTGCGGACCAACTCGCAGAAATGATTTTTACCGGGATTTTTGAGGAGGGCGAACAAGTGCCATCAACAACGCAACTATCACAGGAATTGCACATTAATCCAGCGACGGTCTTAAAGGGAATGAACCAGCTGGTGGACTTACAACTGTTAGAAAAGCGGCGGGGCCGGGGGATGTTTGTCAAGGCTGGTGCCCATCAGCGCCTGGTCGCCCAACGCAAAGAAGCCTTTTATCAGGAGTACGTCGCTAGTTTGGTGGCTGAAGCCAAAAAATTAGGGATTGAGGAAGCACACTTATTGGAATTGATTAAACGGGGGTACGATCATGAATAAGTTAACGATCCAACACGTTAAGAAGCGCTTTGGGCGCAAGCAAATTTTAAATGACGTCAGTTTTGAGTTAGCGCCAGCCAAGATCTATGGTTTGCTGGGGCGCAACGGGGCTGGCAAGAGTACTTTGCTTAATATTATGACCAACCGAATCTTTGCCAACCAGGGGCAGGTCTTGTTGGGCCAAACTCCGGTTGCCGATAATCAGGCGGCCCTGAGTGAGCTGTACTTGATGAGTGAAGTTGACTTGTTGATGAAGCACACCAAGGTTAAGGATACCTTCGCGATGGCTGAAGATGCTTATGGTCAATTTGACTTTGCCAATGCAACCCGGATGTTAAACGCGTTTGGGATTAGCGAAAAAGATACTTTGGCTAAACTGTCAACGGGGCTGCGGACCGCCGCCAAATTAACGGTGGCGCTGAACGTTAACGCCAACTATATTTTCCTGGATGAACCGACCCTCGGGTTGGACGCCAACCACCGGGAACTTTTCTATCAAGAACTAATGCGGACCTACGAAGAACGGCCGCGGACCTTTGTAATTTCAACCCACTTGATCAGCGAAGTGCAACAATTGTTAGAAGACGTGATTATTTTGGATCATGCCACAATCATTAAGAACGAAGCGGTTACTGATTTATTGGCGAATGCGTATGAAATCAGCGGGCCCGCCGATTTAGTGGCCGAATACACGGCCGGCATGCAAATCCTGACCAGTCGGCAATTAGGCAAGATTCAAGCGGTGACGGTGGTAGCCGCCTTGGATGACCACCGCGTCTTGCCGGATCAGGTTAAATTAGCACATTTGGATTTACAAAAAACCTTTACGGCATTAACGAACGGGGGAGAAAAACATGAGTAAACAAACGTTAGCCCTAGTGAAATGGAGTTTGCAGATGGTCATGCGGGCCTTTGGAATAATCGTCGCCGTCCTGGTGGGGCTGCACTTGGTGAGTGGCTTGATTGCCTTAATCGGCGGCAGTCGGATGAGTTTATTTGACTTTGGCAATTTTTTAGCCGGAGAAGCTTATGGGGCGTGGAATGCGGCCGTCCTGATTTTTGCCCTGTGTTTCCCGTACACAATTTTTAAGTTGGGTCAGCAGTACAACATTACCCGGCGCCACATTTGGTTGGCTAATGCCTGCTTGCTCTTGGTGTTGGTAGTTACTTCGTGGGGCTTGGCCTTGCTCAAGAACCTGTTCTTTTATTTAACTCACCACTATTTAACTCACCACTTGAGTCACTTTGCGGATGGGGCCGGTTGGACCTTGTTGGCGATTTTAGTCGGGGTGGTGACCGTGGCGACGCTCGGGGCCGGCTTTGCGCTCTTAAATCGGCTCTGGAAGTGGATCATCGGGATCGGGGGACCAATTGTCTTGATCTTTATCATGGTTACCCTGGTGCGCTTCCTCTTTGTCACCTTACACTTAGATCCAGCAACCGTCTTTGGTAGCTTGCAATTCTTGGCCACCCACACGGCGGTCATGATTGGGATCTTCCTCTGGTTGGCAGTGATGGTGGCGTTAAACTACTGCTTCTTTATGAAAATGCAACTGCGCCGTGATTAAGTGGTAACTGACAAAGGCTGTGCCAATGCTGGCATGGCCTTTTTTGCGGCTGAACGAGGTTGCTTACTAAAAAATTAAAGTTAGGTTCTCCAAACAACGAGGTTTGATGTTATGATATAATTCGTTTAACTTTACCAACAACACATTTAACCAATACAGAAAGAGGGTTTCGGGCGAGAAAATGACGCCGATGAAAGAGGACTATCTGAAAATTATTTTTGAACTGGGGGGCGGAAAGCAACAGGTTAGCAACAAGCAAATTTCCTTGGGGCTGGGGATTGCTGCGGGCTCAGTCACGGAAATGATTACGAAATTGGATGACGAAGGTTTGGTGACTCACCAGCCATACGCCGGAATTCAGCTGACGCCAAAGGGGATTAAGTATGCGGCCGAACTGGTTCGTAAGCACCGGTTATGGGAAACCTTTTTGGTTGATAAGCTGGGTTACAACGTCGCCGATGTGCACCCGGAAGCAGAAGTCTTAGAACACGAAACCAGTGATCGCTTGGCGACTGCGTTGGATGCCTTTTTGGCCCATCCCCAAA
>MHCFD02800__coassemble_4360_pt1 | contig 2989 bp, 2 predicted proteins | sample MHCFD02800__metabat2_high_PE_001 | metagenome-assembled genome bin MHCFD02800
GTCTAACCTTGTTAGGCTTTTTTTGTTAAATGTTACGAACTAGCAATTCGCGTATGCTAAATATATAAATTTAAATTTTGGCAATACTAAAACAGTCCCTGTATAGGGAAGACAAAAACAGATGTTGTTAGTAATTAAATCCTCGTTGGCCAGGAGCGTGCCCGCTACGAGGATAATGGCGACCAGGACGAATTGGTTCTAAGTACTCGGTTAGCGTATTTAAAATTTTTCGATATCTCGAGTCAGAAATCATCTGTCCCCAAAAGTTACTAATAAAATAAAAAGTTCTCTTAAAGCTAATCTGATAGCGATGCTTATGATTTGATCGAACGGGAACTGTAATCTGGTTTTTTATTTGGCTAACGACGTTATACATGATGAAATGAGAGTAAAGCTCCATTTCAATAAAAGAATCTTTTTTAGAGTGAAAATAGATGCCACTCAAATCGTACTTCAAGCTCCGAAAACAAGTTTCGATGCCCCAACGTAATTGATACAGGGCTTTGATCTGTTCAAGCGGAAAATAGTGACGATCCAAATTTGTAATTAAGATTTCCCATGTAAAACGCTTACGTTTATGATCATATGCTTTAAATTTACAGATTCGGAACTTAACAGGACACACTGGTCCAAATTCCCAATTATGTTCTTGAGCACTTTTTGATAAAGCTTTATTTCGGGAGGGACGATTGGGATTGATATAGTGAACATCTACTCCTTTAGATCGTAGTATACGTTTGGTGGAGGAAGCAGTAGTGATAATACATTTGTAATCACGATCGCACTCTGCATCAGGTAATTGTCGAACCTCCTTGATTGCCTTTGCTCGGCCTCGAATAATGTAATCGAGTCCTAACCGATTACAAGATTCAAAAACGTTAAATCCTTCATATCCACGATCCATTAATACAATTGTTGGCTGTTTCGCCGCATAGCGGCGAAGCATGGTTAGGGCTGCCTTGCGCTCTTGCAGAGCAATTTTAGGTTGAAAAACAAGGTCGAGATAAGCATGGTTGAGGACATCGACAAGTGCATTGATATGAACTAAACATTGCTTTTTATGATTCGAATTATTAATAACATAGCGTGATTCGGAGTTGTAAGGCGTGCGAAAATCGGATCCATCAACAGCGAGGACACGATATTTATTAGCGAAAAGCAAGGGAAAAGTAGAGACTTGGTTAAAACAGCTGAAGATATGTTGGAAACAACTTACTGATAACTTGTCTTTTTGTTGCTCGTATGCAGAAACAGTAACCGGATCATGATCAGGGGCTGCCTTCATTAATTCAACACTCAAACTCTGTCTTTGCATATTGATAGTTGTACGCAGTAAAGTTGCGCAGTCCAAGCAGCGATGGCGTGTAAATGCGGTTGAAGATGGAATAAAGTCATGAATATGAGCAGCAGTATCATTGATAATTGAGTTAATCAGCGCTAAAGTATTCTTCGAAGAGTTTTTCATTTTAACACCTGGAAATACTTTTCAAATGGGAAAAGTGGGAGGACTGCTTTTCTCAAGTACATAGTGTCCAAAGTACCCCCTCGAAACTATTGTGGGTTCGAGGGGGTACTTTTTGTCAAATATTTGGTGTCAAGAGCTTAACTTAATGACATTAATCTATAAATATGTCGTGTGTCAATTCCCATTCATCCGCAATTTTTTATTTTGCGCTTCCCAGAGCCGGGCAATTTGCGTAGCAGCGATTCTCAGATCAGCCTTCGCTTCGGTCATCGCTTGGGTTAACGGTTTGGCCCCGGTCGGGGTCGCAAAGACGGCGTCGATTACATCAGTCAAGTCCGCGCCGCCGGGGCCAATGTGCCCGGTGAGCGCGATCACCGGTGCGTGCGGGGCGACGGCTTTAATCGCCTGGGCCACCCCGTACGGAGTTTTGCCAAAACGGGTTTGAAAATCAAGGCTGCCTTCGCCGGTGAAGGCCAGGTCGGCGCCGTACGCTTTGTGCTTTAAGTTCGTCGCCGCCACCACCAGTTCCACCCCGGGGTGGAGACTAGCGGGGGTGAAGGCTAACAAACCGGCCCCTAAGCCCCCGGCGGCCCCGGCACCAGGCACTTGCGCGACCGCTTGGCCCAACCAGGTCTGCAGTTGCACAGCGTAGTGGCGGAGGTTGGCCTCTAATTTCGTCACCATTGCTGGCGTCGCCCCCTTTTGCGGGCCAAAGACGGCCGTGGCCCCCTGCGGCCCGGTAAGCGGATTGGTGACGTCGGAAGCCAGCTTGATTTTAACTTGGCTCAAGCGGGGATCCAGCTGGCTGACGTCGATTTGGGCTAGTTCGCCCAGGGCACCCCCACCAAAGGGCAACTCCTGGCCGCCTTGATCCAACAAGTGCGCCCCCAAGGCCTGGGCTAGGCCCGCACCACCGTCGTTCGTCGCCGAGCCGCCCAGACCCAAGATAATTTCCCGCACCCCCTGATCGAGGGCATCGCGAACCAATTCACCGGTCCCGTAAGTCGTCGTCAAGAGTGGATTTAATTGATCAGCCGGCACTAAGGGCAAGCCGCTGGCCGCGGCCATCTCAATCACGGCGGTTTGTCCCTGGCCCAGCAAACCGTAGCGGGCGGCGACTGGCAAGCCTAAGGGGCCGGTGACCGTGCGTGTTACAAAGCGCCCACCCGTCGCATCAACCAGAGCTTGGACCGTCCCTTCACCCCCGTCGGCCATCGGGACCAACACGTATTCAGCATCCGGCCAAACCTGCTTTAACCCCGCCTGGATGGCTTCGCCGACTTCTTTGGCCGTTAGTGACCCCTTAAACGAATCTGGCGCAATTACGATCTTCATTGCTATTCCTCACTTCTGTTTTTTATCCATTAATTTGGAAGCTTTCCCGGGTAATAAACATTGCACGGCAAGCTGATTCAGTCATCATCGCGGTCAAAGCCAAAGTCATCAGCGGGGCCCAATCATCAAAGCCACCCGGATCGTCATGATCTGCCCAGTCATGGTCGTAATCATCGTCCCAACCGTCAC
>MHCFD02800__coassemble_5064_pt1 | contig 2603 bp, 4 predicted proteins | sample MHCFD02800__metabat2_high_PE_001 | metagenome-assembled genome bin MHCFD02800
GTTTTTGAATGGAACTTAAGAACTAGTGGCTGTTAGTAAGTTGCGCTTGGTCGTAATAGCGCTGAGCTTCTTGTTTTGAAATATCGTAAAAATCAGCGAGATCGGCAATAACAGCGGTATGATCAGCGCCGCGTTGTTGGGCCCGGGTGATCAGTTTGAGAATTGTCCGATTGCGTTCGGTACTTAAGCCTTGGTGGACACCTTTTTGGATTCCTTTTTCCATTCCCTTTTTCAACCCTTGTTCTTCCCCAGCATCAAAGCGTTCTTGCATTTTCAATTCATAAAGCATATTTTCCAGCCACCTTTCTTGGTTCATTTTGATCGATTTGATTTCGGCTTGAATTTGTGCGATAAACTTATCCTTATTATTCACGTTCCCGGCCATCAGGTCAAGGAAGGGGCCCAGGGCGCCGGCGCGAAGGTGGTCGTGGCGTTAAAGATCACGCTGTGTTGGCCGTTGTGCGCGGTCATCAAGGGATCGGTAATTTCCCGGTCTTCAAAGCGGTAGCGCGCCCAGCCGCGGCCGTAGTAATCGAACTGCAGAAAAAGATGACGTAGGTCGGGAAAGTCGCTAATTGGCGGTAACTGTCGCCAGAGCGCAGCAGCAACTGGTCCATCATGCCCTGGTAATAGCGAATCCGCTCGGCTAAATCGCGTTCATCTTTGACCTGCATCTCTAGGACAAAGGTCCGCCCCGCTTCGTCTTGGGCGTAGATGTCGTAGCGGACCGCCCGGGCCAAGAGGGCGCTGTGGACGTCTTGTTGGGGATTGACCAAGTGCAACGGGCCCACCTCCAGTTCGGGGAGGGCCCGCTGGACGAGCTCGGTACACAGGGTCGGATTTTGCATCACCATCTCAAAGATCAGATCGCTGGTGATCGTTTTGGCTTGCCAAGCCTGCCAGAGTTGGCGGGTCGTGGCTTGGAATTGGGCCAGACTGGTTGTCATAACATGACCTCCTGAAAATCAGTAGTAGGGAAAACTCCCCCTAACTTATATATACGTTTTTTAGCCCGAAAATTATTTTTGTGAACGGTAAAATTTTGATGAGAAGGGGGAAAGCACTGGTGGCGCGGTTCAGGACTTCAAAAATTCTTAACCGGAAAGCTGCATTTCACAAATTTATCTACTCCGCCTACCACTGACACCTGTCATTAAAGGCCCGATTTGGAAAAAAAGAACGGGGACTTCGCGTTGGAAATCCCCGTTCCAAAATTTAGGCAGTTGCTTGTGGTGCTTCAATCAACCAGTCGTCAGTGGTCGTGACGTACTTAGCGCTGATCGGCGTGGCATAGAGTTCTTCGCCATCCTTGGCGAAGAGGTGGGCGTTAGCGATTTGGTCCATTGCGGCTTGGACGGTCTTGGCGTCGAGTTGGTCAGAAGCATAGTGCAGCTTCATCACGTGGGTCTTGCCTAAGGAACCCTTAAAAGTTAAGTTCAACGTCTTCATAAATATTTCCTCCTTGGATTAGAAAAATTAAGCTAAGGTCAAGTCCAGCGCGGTGGTCAGGATGCCGTCACTGATTTGTTCACCAGTCAAGCTGGCTAATGCGGCCGCGAAGTTTTCGACTGCCGCGGGCGCTGGGTCTTTAACGACGTTGTTAAAGTTGCGCCGGTAGCCGTCGGGATGGAGTTCGCTGACGCCGCTGAATTGAAGCTTGTTGGTCTTGAAAGTTTGTTGCATGGTTAAATCCTTCTTTCATGTTTTAAGTGCTTGGTAAGTCGTGCACGCCTTACACTCTTATATAAACGATTGGGACACTGATTTTTAAAAGGGAAAGTAAGAAAAAATTATAAGAGTGTAGTAAAGTATTATTTGTGATAAAGTTTGGTGCACAAACGAGAAAAAGGAATGCCACTGTAGACCGCATTCCATGTGATTTAGGGGAAAGATGATGACAGAACAAGCATTAGTAAGTGTAGTTGTACCGGTTTACAATATGGAGGCTTATCTGGCTAAATGTGTAGATAGCTTGTTAAACCAAACTTACCGTAAAATTGAAATAATTTTAGTCAACGATGGTTCAAAAGACCAATCCTTAGAAATCTGCCAGCAATATGCGAAAGCTGATCAGCGAGTGAAAGTTATAAATAAGAAAAATGGCGGTTTATCTGATACTCGAAACGTCGGAATTCGTCAAGCTAACGGTCAGTATTTAATGTTTGTTGATAGTGACGATTATGTCGCAGAGGATTTTTGTGAAGTAGCAGTAACAAATATTGAAAAATACTCAGCAGATATTTGTTGTACTGGTTATTTCGGCGTTGAGAACGGAGATATTACTAAAGAGATTGTAGATTTTAAAGAAGGCTTAATCAGCAAAGAACAAGCCATGCAGTTAACGATTGAAGATAGTCATGCATGGGATAAAATCTACAAGTCCACATTGTTTGCCCAACTTGAGTATCCTGTTGGAAAAGTATACGAAGATACGTATTTAACATACCAATTATTTGAAAAGGCCGAAAAAATTGCCTACGTACCTAAGGCGATTTACTACTATGTTGATCGTGAGACTAGCATTGTTTCTGAGATGAGCCCTAAAAACATCGCGGATCAATTTGACTCTAGTAATGAACAATATAAGTTCTTCCAGGCAAAGT